>Ga0136651_10000018_pt1 | contig 82998 bp, 68 predicted proteins | sample Mar14236cmmetaG_FD_94867 | JGI IMG/M metagenome (GOLD analysis project Ga0136651, IMG submission 94867) | Marine hydrothermal vent microbial communities from Guaymas Basin, Gulf of California to study Microbial Dark Matter (Phase II) - Marker... ... | reverse complement strand
AGTTAAAGAAGTTATAAGGTTCAAATAATTAAGAATTTGAGGTGAGATGGAAAATCTAAACTTAATCGATACCTTCTCAGAGTTTAAGGAACTTAAGAACATCGACAGGGCAACAATGATGAGTGTCCTGGAAGATGTCTTCAGAAGTTTGCTGGCCAGGAAATACGGGTCGGATGAAAATTTTGACATAATCGTCAATATTGACAAGGGAGACTTTGAGATATGGAGAAACAGGGAAGTTGTGGAAGATACTGACCTTGAGGATCCCAATACACAGATCCCGCTGTCGGAGGCTAAAAAGATAGATGAAGATTACGAAGTGGGTGAAGAGGTATCGGATGAGGTAAAGCTGCATGATTTTGGCAGACGCGCGATTCTTGCTCTCAGGCAACACCTTACCACACGCATCCTTGACCTGGAGAAGAATAATATCTATATGAAATATAAGGATCGTATAGGTGATATTGTAACAGGAGAAGTTTACCAGGTGTGGAAACGTGAAATTCTTATTCTCGATGACGACGGAAACGAATTGATACTCCCCAAATCAGAACAGATACCTTCAGACCATTTCCGAAAGGGTGATACAATAAGGGCAGTGGTTATTAAGGTGGAAATGAAGAGTAACACCCCTTATATTATTCTGTCACGTACATCTCCCGTATTTCTTGAACGCCTGTTTGAGCTTGAGGTCCCGGAAATATTTGATGGTTTAATAACAATTAAGAAAATAGTAAGGGTTCCGGGAGAAAGAGCAAAAGTGGCCGTTGAATCATACGATGAGCGAATTGACCCCGTCGGTGCCTGTGTGGGAATGAAAGGATCAAGGATACATGGTATTGTCCGTGAGCTGAGAAATGAAAATATAGATGTGATAAACTACACTTCAAACCTCCAGCTCTATATTTCAAGAGCCCTTAGCCCGGCGAAGATAAGCTCACTGAAGCTTTTTGATGATGAAAAAAGAGTGGAGATATATCTGAAACCAAGCGAAGTGTCATTTGCTATTGGTAAAGGAGGCCTGAACATCAAGCTCGCCAGCCAGCTTACAGGATTTGAAATAGACGTATACAGGGAGCCTGACAGTGAGGACGAGGAGGATGTAAACCTTGAAGAATTTGTTGATGAGATCGATGGATGGATAATAGACGAGCTTAAAGCTATAGGCTGCGATACAGCTAAATCAGTACTAAGATTGTCACTCGCCGACCTTGTCAAAAGAACAGACCTGGAAGAAGAGACAATTGCAGAAGTGATTAACGTCCTGAAATCTGAATTTGAATAAATATTTCTGAAAACCGAGGATTAATATATGGCAGAAGGACAGAAAGCAACAAGATTGAGCAAGGCTGCACGTGAATTTAACGTGGGGATATCCACTATTGTTGAATTTTTACAGAAAAAAGGATTTGACATAGCCCCGGATCCCAATGGGAAAATACCACCTGAAGCTTATGATCTTCTGTTAAAGGAATACAGTTCAGATTTAAGTGTCAAAAAAGAATCTGAAAAACTTACACTGAGAGAACTCAGCAGAAAAAAAGAAACTCTTTCACTTGATCATCCTGAAGGAGAACCCGCAGGGGAAGAAGAAACCAGTGAGCCGAAAGAGAAAGCTGTTGTTAGCGAGGATAAGGAAAAGGCTCAGAAGGAAGCAGAAAAAGCTGCAGAAGAAAAAGAAGAAAAAGAAACGGCAGTTGCAGAAGAACAGAAGGAAGAAGCAATAGGTGAAAGCCCTGAAGATAAAAAGGAAAAAACAAGGCCTGGAATAAATGTCGTGGGTAAAATTGACCTCGATAAGGGTAAAGCAAGGAAGGAAAAAGAGGAGAAGGAAGAAGACAAAAAGGCAGAGGCTGAGGCTAAGGCTGGTGAAGAGGCTGAGGACAAGAAAGAAAAAACAGTAGTTGAACCCGAAGGTGAAAAGGAAGCAGACAAAAAGGACAAAGAGCAGCTGGAAGAAGATAAACCGACAGTTGAGAAGGAAGAAGAAATTGTACCCGCTATTGCAAAAGATGAGCCTGAAGAAGATAAATTTATAAAAACAAAGATACAAAAACTGTCAGGCCCTACCGTGGTGGGTAAAATAAACCTTCCTGCTGATGACAAAAGAAAAACACAGAAGGCCAAAAAGGTTGATATCGACGAAGAAAAAGGCTCTTCAAAAAAGAGAAGGAAGAGAATAAGAAAAGAAAAGGAAAAGGTAAGCCTTAAATCGTCCGGTGAAGACAAAAAGGATAAAAGAAAAAGAAAAACCCAGGTTCGGCCTGAAATCAACGAGGAGGATGTACAGAAGCAGGTGAAAGAGACCCTCGCACGACTTACTTCAAAGGGCAAATCAAAAGGGTCAAAGTACAGGAGAGAAAAGAGGGATGCCATAAGCCAGAAACACAGGGAGGAGATTGAAAAACAGGAACAGGAAAAGAAAGTGATAAAGGTCACCGAATTCGTTTCTGTCAATGAACTGGCTACAATGATGGATGTACCTGTAACCGATATTATAGAAACATGCATGAACCTCGGTCTTTTTGTATCAATAAACCAGAGGCTTGATGCTGAAACAATGTCCCTGGTGGCTGAAGAATTCGGCTATGATGTTAACTTCATCAGTGCCGAATTGCTTGATGCAGTAAGGGAAGAGGAAGACAAAACCGAAGATCTCCTGCCGCGACCACCTATAGTTACTGTTATGGGCCACGTGGACCATGGAAAAACAAAACTTCTTGACCATATAAGAAACACGAATGTCATCGCAGGTGAAGCAGGAGGAATTACACAGCATATCGGAGCATACAGTGTATCACTCGACGGAGGGAAAATGATTACCTTCCTGGACACCCCGGGGCATGAGGCATTCACAGCAATGAGGGCAAGAGGCGCACAGATAACCGATATAGCTATTATTGTTGTTGCCGCAGATGATGGCATTATGCCTCAAACGGTAGAAGCCATAAATCATGCTGCAGCTGCAGGAGTTCCACTTATCTTTGCCATAAATAAGATTGACAAACCAACTGCCAACCCTGAGAAAATCAAGGAGGAACTGGCTAATATAAACTACCTTGTTGAAGACTGGGGTGGTAAATATCAGTCGCAGGAAATTTCCGCCAAGGCGGGAATAAATATTGAAGAACTTCTCGAAAAAGTGCTCCTTGAAGCGGAAATGCTTGAACTCAAGGCTAATCCCAATAAGAAAGCAAACGGAACAGTAATTGAATCATCACTCGACAAGGGACGGGGATATATAGCCACCATACTGGTTAAATCAGGAACACTGAGACTGGGTGATATAGTGCTGGCAGGCTCATATTACGGTCATGTGAAAGCAATGTATAACGAAAGGGGCAATAAAATAGAAGAAGCCGGACCCTCAACGCCCGCGCTTATTCTCGGCCTCGACGGCGCCCCACAGGCCGGCGACAAATTCAATGTCATGGAAACTGACAGGGAAGCAAAAGAAATAGCCAATAAAAGAACCCAGCTCCAGAGAGAACAGAGTATGCGCACACAGAAACATATTACCCTTGATGAGATAGGCCGTCGAATTGCCATAGGCAATTTCCAGGAGCTCAACATAATAGTTAAAGGCGATGTTGACGGATCAGTTGAAGCCTTAAGTGACTCCCTGATAAAATTGTCAACCGAAGAAATCCAGATTAACATACAGCATAAGGCTGTAGGCCAGATATCAGAATCGGATATACTGCTGGCAGCAGCTTCAAACGCCATTATCATAGGCTTCCAGGTCAGACCCTCTCTTGGAGCAAGGAAACTTGCTGAAAAAGAAGAAATAGACATACGCCTGTACTCAATTATCTACGACGCCATAAATGAGATAAAATCAGCTATGGAAGGTATGCTCTCACCTGAGCTTAAGGAAGAAATTACCTCTACTGTCGAGGTAAGGGATGTATTCAAGATAACCAAGGTCGGAACAATAGCAGGATGCTATGTCAGAGAAGGTAAGATCACCCGTAATTCAAAAGTTCGTATAATAAGGGATGGAATAGTGATATATACAGGTGAACTCGGCTCCCTTAAAAGATTCAAGGAGGACGTAAAAGAGGTAAGCTCCGGCTATGAATGCGGACTCAACATTAAAAACTTCAACGATATAAAAGTTGGGGATATCGTAGAAGGATACCAGGAATTTGAAGTCAAGAAAACACTTTAGATTTTAACCTATAAGATCCTGGTATTCGTCAGGTGAAAGCAACTCGTCAATTTCCGGAGGATCGCTTATTTTAATCTTCACCATCCATCCCTTACCGTAAGGATCTTTGTTAACCAGGTCAGGGCTGTCTTCGAGGGCCGGGTTTAACTCCAGTACTTCGCCGCCAACCGGCATGAAAAGGTCTGATACAGTTTTTACCGCTTCTATGGTGCCGAATACTTCTTCCTTTTCCAGGGTCTCACCTTCAGTCTCTATTTCTATAAAAACAATATCGCCAAGCTCGCCCTGGGCAAAATCAGTAATACCAACATAAGCCTCATCACCTTCAACACGTAACCACTCATGGTCCTTTGTGTACTTTAAATTGTCAGGTACTTTCATATCTTTAATAGGTTTTTTGAATTTATTGCTTTTTTATGTTAAGCCAAAAATAAGTTTTTAAATTAATTGAAGCAATGAAAAAGCGTTTTTTGTCATTCTGAGCGAAGCGGCCGTTATTATTTTTCCACTCCGCGGTTTATGCAGGGTGAAAGACTCTTTCAGAGGCTTCGGCTAATGAAGCAGGCGGGATTTCGTAAAACGCGAAACACGGAACAGGCCTGTTTGTAGGTTAATGAAAGGATTAGTCAGATATTTTGTTGTACCAATGACTAAAAAAATTTGATATTGCAATACTGAAGAATCTGTCTTATTTCGAGAAAAATGCCAAGTCATTATCCATCGGGAAGTCCTGATAAACAGAATTTACTGTTAAATTGTCAGAGCGTACTCTTATGTATTTACCTGACATTTTTCTCCTGAAATCACAACTGGTTTTCTTCAATGTTTGATAACAAAACCTAATTACCATGAAGAAATTATTTTATTTATTTCTGTTGGCCCTGTTTTCATTTATTTTTTTCAGAACAACAAGTTTAATAAATATTCTAATTATACCTGTTGCCTAAATTCTGGGGATAATTTATTGTTTGATTTAGTCTTGGAATTCGGAGTGAATGCTGTGAGCTCGGCAGCAAACGGGCACTGGTCTGGAGACCTGCTCCAGCAGTAAGCCAGATCCGCGCCAGCGATGGTGGGGCCTTAGCCTAAAACTATTGTATCAAAGTAAACTTCAGGCTGAACCCGAAATTGGTATTCGATGTTGTGTAGGTAGTGGCAACAAAGGGATCATTCAGGTTATGATCAAAGAAAAGCTGCAGGTTGAACCTGTCGCTTAAGACATAGTCAGCAGTTGTCCTGATGGAGAATATCCTCTGACCGGCCACGGGCTGGTTAACATCCTCTATTAATTTCCTCGATATAGTCTTATTATCCCTCACAGAGAAATCAAGCCTTACATTCAGGTCACTTGTCAAAGGCCGGCGCCGCCCTCCCGACCTCAGGATTATCTGCACATCATCAAAACGATATCCTGCCCCGATAATAAATTCATTGTTCCGGACATCCGCTATCTGGTTGTTTGCAAGGTTAAGGCTCACCGTACGCGACTTCTTCCATTCAATACGGGTAGTGAGGCTGTTTTTCCAGTTAAGATCAATATTTAAAAGAGGGCTGAACTGCTCATTTATGGTAACCACGTTAAGCTCATACTGGGGGATAAAATTGAAATCGAGATCCCGTATCCTGCTTATCCCGTCTTCACCCTCGTCATAATAAAGATTTGTGGTATACGAGCCTATGGTATAGGTACTCCTGTACTGGTGAGCTATATTTACCGAACGAAATACCCTTTGCACCAGCTCAAATTTTGACAGTCCGTCAAAATTTATTCTCCAGTTGGGCATCATGGATAGTATACCGGGGAACATATCAAGACTTACCTTCTCGGGATTTGTCTTTGAATAAGCAGCAAGAAAAGCAGGAATAAGAACTTCCCTTGATGACAGTCCGTAACCATTCTTGTATGGCCCCTCAATTGCTTCACCGGTTTCAGGGTCAATCCCGGGTTCATACCCGGGATCTGTTTCCTGTCTCTCCTCTGCCCTTCTCCTGGATATAATTACCGTATTCTCCTTAAATTTCTCGAAGGTTTCCGATACATACTCATTTTCCTCACTTATCTTTTCAAAAGCCGTTCCCCATGATAAGATGGTTATTGAGAAATTACCTGACATAACCCTGTTTCTCAGGCTGTCCGGAAAATCACCACTGGAGTTGGCCCGGTAATATGCCGATTCTGATTGTGCAAACCTGCGATCGGCTGTAAGATCAATGCGCATTCCGGGGAAAGGTTCCATGGTACTCCGGATGCTGAATGTTTCATTCCTGTTTGAAACAGCAGCAGTATTCAGTATGGTATCGGTAGTTATCCAGTCATTCCTTAGTGCTTTCTCAAAGAAATCGGGGTCATTATAACCTGCGATGAAGGACCATCCCGGTGCATATACATCATCCGTCCGTGTCATTCCAAGGTACTGTGATTCAGGGGTAAAACCAGGCAGCATCTGGCCCTGGCCGACAGAATAGGTAGCCGAAATTTTACGTACTCCCATTAATGCTCTCACAAAATATTCGCCGGCCACTATAAGGGGATTTCTCCTCTTCTCCACCTGTGCCTCTATTTCCACCCTTGCATTTTCAACATCCTCGGAAGCGGTAAAAATTATTTTACTGTTTGTTTCAATCTCAACCTTCCCCTGTAATTCAGTACCGTCAGGCCTGAACATCTTCACTTTAACATCACGGGTATTGAGGTCATGATAAATATTCCTCCCTGTGTTTGCAATCAGATCCACCCTGTCGCGTTTATAGCTAACTGTTCTATACTCCTTCTGCATCCTTTCGGCTGCGCCCGGCCTGGTATTTCTTTCAATATTCTTCAGGAAATCAGATTTATTGTACAGGTTTGTCAGGTTAGCCTGAGCTGTAAACTGACCTGTGCTTGAATTTTTTATGGTATTGCCAAGGTTTATATTGAGACTGTCGGGGTACAGCGGCCCTGCAAGCCAGTCATAACTGGCACGGTATCTCAGGTTACCGTTCAGCCAGCTCAGAAGTGGTAATTTATTGACAGGGATATTATAATTTACATTTATTATATGGTTGTAATGTATATTCCTTCCAAAATTGCGCAGGTTAAACAGAACAGAGTCCTTCCAGGCCTGGTACCTGTCACTGTATCTTTCCCTGTCCACTCCACCTGCCGGTTCATCAATCCGGGCGATATTGGTGGCAGTAAAATCAACCTTGAGCTGTTTGGTAATATCATATTCCACATCATAGAAACGGGTCCACTCGAAATCTTTTCTGAAAGTTGGTTTTATCTTGATAAAGTCATTATTTATATTTCTTGTCTTTACCTCACTGTAGTACCTGCTGAGATCGGTTCTTACACCCACGTGCCTTGGCAGCAGGTAGAAGTTAAAATCCCTGATAAGCCTGAATGCCTGAGTCCTGAAGAGTTTGATATTCTGGAATGGTGTAACGTTTTTTGGGTCGGTGTCAAAATTATAATTTATCCCTCCCCGGTAATTCTTTTCCAGGTTGATCTCGGTGTTTATATTAGTCCTGTATATCTCGTTAAATGTATAGTTGACCGAGAAGTTCGAGATATCCCAGGGGTAAGACTTATCTTTTTGCTTATTTATCCCTGCATTACTTACCGTAATTGTCTTTCGCCGGGTAAAATCTTCTGCCATGGTTTTCAGCGAATCTCTCTTTTCAGGCTCCATATTTTCCAGTGCATCCTTGAAAAGGATGTCGGGGTCAAGGGGATTATACTGGGGCTGTATCCGGCTTTCCGAATAACCCACATATACAGGTAGTCTTACCCCGGCTTCTTCAGGAAAAAACCTTCCGAGTTCAAGATTTGAGGAAACATCATATTTTGTAATCTGCTCCTTGCTCCTTTCATTAACCTTCATATCAAGGCTGCCGAATCCCGGGGTACTTGTCTGGCCAACAAGGTCAATTGTACCCAAGTTAGCCAGCCTTGTTTGCATACGCGCATTGGCAGCCCATCCTCCCTCTTCGTTGAAATCGCTCAATCTCAGCTCATTAACCCATATCTCGCCTGATTTTGGCATACCATCATCATTACCTGTATTCCTTGTTTTAATAGGATTCCGTACACCTATCATAATTACTCTCACATTACTCAGGTTAGGATTGCCCGAAACACTTATTCTTGCATTTTCATGCGGATAGACATACGTATCAGTCCTGGAAAGAGATGATCCCGGCCGGTTAAGCTCTGCATTACGGGCTTTTTTAGCCTCCTGGAACAGCGACAGGTCAATATTAAAACTGTTTTCTTCAGGCCATACCATTGCCCTGTCTTCATCATTATCCTTGTTGTAATAACCCGGGGGCGTCAGTTTAAGCGGTAATTCGTACTCGTAAAAGTTACCCTTATAATCGGAGCCGATTCGTATAAAAACTGTCAACTCATCATCCAGGAGCGGTTCACCGATAATTTCCTCCCCATGAACTTCCATCCTCAGTTTCCTGTACTGGCGAATATCAAGATTAACATTTTTGAAAGCTGCCCGGGCATCACCGTCTTCCAGATTAAGAACCCTCAGAACCATCGACTGTTCATTCAATTGCCTGAGTTGTGGATTGGAAGGATCAATAATCCTGTCGAAACCAGGGGGAAGCACATAATTCACAGGTTCTTTTCCGGCATTTTCCTCGATACTAACAGAGCTTATCTCAAAGCTGCCATCTTCAGGTTCAGGCACACTTACTCTTTCGCCTCCCTCAAGAAATGAAATATTATATTTACGCCACTCAGCGCGTACCAGGTCAAGCTTTGCCAGCCTGAGGATAATATCTTCGTTGAATCCCTTCATAAACATTCGCATAAACCTGATAGACTTGAAATCCCGGATATTCCCTATTGTCTTTAAATAATCTGTGACAGGTATTTTAAACTGGTACCATTTAACCGTTGATTGTTGCCCGTTGGCAAAGGTTGCCGAATACTCTATCTCATCAACAATATAATTCTTACCCACTTCCATGTCTTCAGGTCTCAGGCTCACCCTGTACTGGTAATAGCTCTCCGTCTCACTGAGGGTATTGTCCCTGTTTATATCTTCCATATCCGGCATGGTGGATCCACTTGTCGGGTAATTCTCCTGACTCATCTCCGAAGTAGGTGAATTACCGTCCATGCCATTATATTTTTTATACCGTTCAAGTATGTCAAGCTGCTGGTTGTCATAATCATATCCCCTGAAATAATGAAAATCATCATTCGAAGGGTCCTTCAGAATATCAGTGAACACATTCTCATCAACCAGACCTTCAACTTCCTGCAGGTATTCACTGAAGAAGTATTGTTCATCCTCATTTGAAAGGCCGTCGAGTCCGACATCCTGGTATTTTCTTGATTCAGGATTATTATCAAAAGCGTGCACCACTGCCTGCACGGTTGGCACCCTTCCCCATGATGTGGTATCTACGTTTGCTTCTTCAGGTGAACCAGGAAGGCCATTCTCGAAGGATTTCCTTGAATCACGAAGGATATCCTCTGAAATATTTCCAAGGTTAATATAGAGATCTCCTCCGTCATGATCGGGATCCTCGTTAAAGGGATCCATCATCCAGAATTTAATATACTGGATATTTGCGGTCTCGAAGTCGCTTGTCAGTATTTCTCTCATGATGCCTCCCCACCGGGTCTCCGGATCATTGAGCCGGCCCTGCTGGTTTATACCGGATGAATATGCTGTCGGACCTGTTTCATAATTATAAGGGCCTCGCTCCTCCGGGTAAAAGGCCAGGTTAAGAACAGCAATATTTGTTGGGATGCCTGACGGACTTTCTTTAAAAGGGAATAATTCATTCTCATATATCTCCCTCACGAAATGGCTCGACTGAAGATCGGGGTTATTCTTTATATGTTCAGGTGTTGTTGTTCCATTCCTGAGAAAGAGCGGATCAATTACGTACCAGCTCAGCTTTGACCTGTTGAAACCACTTCTCAGGTCATTGTTAAGCCTTGCTTCAGGAAACAGGTCATCCTGGCCCTGGGGCACACTCGACAGTACCCAGGCATTATATGTCTTCATGTCAAGAGGTATCTCACTGGCTTCAAAATCATCAATATACGAATTGCCGGCAGAGCTTATGGCCCTTGAATGCCCAGGTATAAGATGGGCAAATTCACCAAAAAAAGTAATTGATGACGGGTCCTTTGTTTCAATAAAAGGCAGAGCATCAACCATTTTAGTAAGGAACTGCGATTCCGACCTGTATGAAGTGTTTAAACCCAGGATGGTGTTTGATATTGGTTCCTCGCCAAAATTTACCTTTTGTGTATACGGTCTTTCGGTAAGGTGAAGAACGGTTCCGCCGATATTAAAATCATCGGATATCCTGTAATCGAGATGTGTACCCACCAGTGTTTTGGTCTGGAAACCAAAGAACTGGTTACTCTCTAGTGATACCTGGATTGGAGTTTCCGATTCAATCAATGCGGGATTGATAATTTCCACCCTGCCCGCATTATAATCTACGGTAAAGTCCACATTCTCTGTCAGAGGAACACCCCCGGCTGTAACCTTAACACCACCCTGGGGAATATTAACGGCATTCAGGTATATCTCGGATCCTGAAGCCGAGGAATAAGTACCTGATATTTTAAATTTATTCTTTTCAGCGCTCTGCACTGCTTTTGTCTGTGTTGAATCATAGAGTTCCTGGAAAACATATTTTTCGGCAAGTGCCTGGTTTGTGAATTTACTTTTCAGATGGCTGCCGAAGGGTTCCAGCACAGGGAATATCAGCCGGCCTTTTGATGGTTCAATCGTTAATCCTTCAACATAGTCAAACACACCGTCAGGTTCCCTGTCGAGCTGGCCGTTCAGGTTATCCAGTTCCATCACCTGCAATAATAACTGGTCACTCAGGTTTCCTTCAGGGATGTAATTTATTGAATTCCCGGTTTCGTCATCCTGGTAAAGTATATGCAATTCAAAATCTTTTCTTTCTATCTGGTATGCTCCAAGGGCATAAATATTTTTCATCATCAGGTCCCATGTTGGCAGGCGTGGCGTAAGGTTAGTCCCTTTGAGCAATTTGAGGTATAATACGTCAGGAGCACTTATCCCGTCAGTGGATAATTCACCAACCTTAAATACCTGGCCGTTCATAGTATATTCATATGCCACGGCAAGTATTTCATCATTATTAAGGGCCACATTCAGTGATACATATCCCAGTTGCCTGTTTACGGTATATTCACGTTCCGTCAGTTTCCTTGCATTCTCAATTTTTTCATAATGGGTTCCTATCTGGAAATCCTGTGCTATAGGATCGAATGAATCGGTTATCTTATCAACATCCCGGGTATCAAGATATGCGGATGTAAGCTGTGAATAGAGGTTATTGACAGTATTATCGGGATATGGAGGGTTGCCGGGTACTGCCTGAAAACCGGGTACTTCGTTATATATGTGCTGCTCACCCTCGGCAAGGTCCATTAAGGCCAGGATATTCCTTGTTTCCTCAAAGTTGCTTGTTTTATTAGTTATCCAGACTTCTATCCTTTCAATATTTATACCCGAGCTTATTACGGGTAAATTTCTCATTGCATTGTCATAAATATTCCTGAAATAATGAGACAGGAAGAAATGCTTATTCGCCTCATACTCATCTGCACTCACCTCAAAGTCGCTTAGTTGGGCCCCTCCCTTCACTTCCAGTGTTGATGATTCACCCTTTTGCTGCGAGAAAACGCTCGTCACCGTAAGCCTGCCAAACTGCAATTCTGTCTTAAGCCCGAAAAGGCTGTGACTGCCTGTTATAAGTGTTCCCGGCAGGGGAAGGGTAACATCACCAGCTTCAATCTTCTTAATAATTTCATCCTCATCGCCCGAATACTCAAGCCTGGTCCTGTTCTCAAAATCAAACATGGCTTCGGTATTATAATTGATGCCGAGCTGCATTTTGTCACCTATTGTTCCGGTAACATTCATCTGAATCTTTTCCTGGAAATCAAAAGTAGGTATGGTTCTGAGTTTTTCCGAAAGAGTGGGATTTTCAGTCCTCGATATATTCAAGCCAAAGATCAATTCAGCTGAACCCTGGGGTATGATATTTATTGTATTTGATCCGAAGATCTTATCAAATGCCTCACCCCCGAACTGTATCTGTGGTATCAGTGAGCCCCTTGCCAGTGCCTCATCCCCTAAGAATTTATACCGCCAGTAGTCCCTGATAGACTGCTCGAAAATAAAGTCATAATATTCATCCGGGCTCATATAAACCGGTTGTCTGAAGTCGAGATTCCCTACCTTTTCGTAATAAATATATTCGTTATTCTCAGGATCATATACTACTGTACTGGAAAAATTTGACGGCATGTCAAGTGTCAGTGGAGAAATTATCTGTTTTTCCCATGGTATACCTGTTCTGTCTTTAAAGGGATATCTAAGGTTTCTTGTGGTGTCACGACTGACATCCTGGCCATTCAGCATTATTCCCGGGAGGAAACAAATGACAAAGAAGGCAATAACAGGCAGGTTAGTGCTATATACGTACCCGGATCTCAATCAATACCAGTTTCGTTCGGTTCTACAAAATTTTTAAGGCTTTCTTTATCATTTGCTCCACTGTAAGATCCCTTTCTTCTCTCAGAAGTTTGTCAAGGGTCCTGTTGACGGAGTTTTTCGGAAAACCAAGCATCACTAATGCTGTAAACGCTTCTTCCCTTATAGTATTGCCTTCATCCGTAAATATTTCACCTGCATCAGCAGATTTACCAACTTTGTCTTTAAGATCCACTATTATTCTCTGGGCTGTTTTTGCTCCTATCCCCTTAATCCCTTTCAGCATGCCAACATCCGATTGCATAATTGCTTTTTCTATGCCTGAGGCCTCTACGGAAGAAAGCATCATTCGGGCCGTATTTGCGCCCACTCCTGACACAGAAATAAGTAACCTGAAAATATAGCGTTCCGCTTCATCAAAAAAACCGAAAATCAGATGTGCATCTTCCCTTATTATTTCATGAACAATGAGTTTGCATTCTTCCATGTGCTCCAGCTTTGTATAGGTAGAGAGGGATATGTTCACAAAATATCCCAGTCCGCCCGTTTCAAGTACTACATAGGTAGGTGTAAGGGATGTAATTTTTCCTTTAATATATTCTATCATACAGTGTCTATTGTGTTATCCTCATCCGGGGGCAGTTCATCGGGTATTTCAGCTCTTGTATCAAGATCATGGTGTTTTAAAGGCTTACTGGTAATTTCGCGGTACATTTCCCTGTTCCTGAATATATCACATGCCAGGTATAAGGCCTTCCTGAAGGAATTTTCGGAAGCTTTACCCTTTCCTGCAATCTCATAGGCTGTGCCATGAGATGGTGATGTTCGTATTACGGGCAGGCCGGCAGTAAAATTGACTCCTTCACCCGGTGCCAGGGCTTTAAAAGGGGTAAGGCCCTGATCATGGTACATGGCCATTATACCGTCAAAATTCATATAGGCACCGGATCCGAAAAAGCCATCTGAAGGATAGGGGCCAAAGGCCAGTATTCCCTCCTGGGATACCTGATTGATAGCCGGAATAATTGTCTCAATCTCTTCATTGCCCAGCAATCCGGTATCCCCGCTGTGGGGATTGAGTGACAGCACGGCAATCCGGGGCTTCCTGATGCCAAAATCTATGATCAGGGAACTTTCCATTATTTTTATCTTTTTGACAATGCCTTCCCTGCTAAGGCTATCAGGCACTTCACGCAAAGGCAGGTGACCGGTAACCATCCCTATCCTTAAATTTTCGTCTACCATAAGCATTAAAACATCATCCACATCGAACCTGTTCTTGAAATATTCTGTATGCCCGGGAAAATTAAATGTTTCGGATTGTATGTTGTATTTGTTTATGGGTGCTGTGACAATGACATCAATTTTATTATCTGCGAGGTCTTTAACGGCTGCCTCCAGGGGTATTATGGCAGACTCTCCCGCCATAGGCGTTGATTTACCCAGTTCAACCCTCACATTATCATCAAGACAATTGATTATGTTTGCTCTTTTATGATTGGCTTCAGAAGCCTCCCTGATATTATTGAAGCTGAAATTATTTATGTTCAGCGCCTTGCGGTGGTAAGCCGCCACTTTGGGAGAGCCATATACCACGGGGGTGCAATTTTCCATTATCCTGTTATCCATCAGGGCTTTTATTATAACCTCATAACCGATACCATTTATATCTCCGTGTGTTATGCCTGCAATTATTTGTTCCTTACTCATTATTTGACCAGTTTTTACTGTTCCTTCTTAAGTTCAGCCATTCTTTTAATAAAATCTGCCAGCAACCTTACCCCTGTACCTGTTCCTCCCCCGGGCCTGTAATGCTCGTCCACCTTAGATATTGCACATCCTGCAATATCCAGATGAATAAAGGGTGAAGAGGTAAAATGCTCCAGGAACTTGCCGGCCGTTATAGCTCCTGCCTTTTTATCACCCAGATTTTTAATGTCAGCAATTTCTGACTTGATCATTTCACCATATTCCTCGAAGAAGGGCATTTCTGCCAGGCGCTCATAAACAGCATTCCCGGAATCAAGAAGAAGATTGAAAATATCCCTGCCGGCATTGGTCATTGCTGCCACAGCCTGGTTTCCGAAAGCATTTTCAGCTGACCCTGTGAGAGTTGCGATAGAAATAAGCAGTGAGGGATCATAATTTTCTGCAAAACTGAGGGCATCGGCCAGGATCAGTCTTCCTTCAGCATCAGTATTTATTACCTCAACTCTGGTCCCGTCATACATGGTAATAATATCTCCCGGCACAATGGCATCGCTGCCCGGCCTGTTATCAGTTGCAGGGATGAGGCCAACTGCATGTATATTTATTGATGCTTCAGCAATGGCTGACAGCACAGCTGCCACCACAGCACCGCCGGCCATGTCAGCCTTCATATCTTCAATGTAATTCCCCGGTTTGAGGTTTATGCCTCCGGTATCAAACATCACTCCTTTACCCACCAGAACCACAGGCTTCCGGTTAACAGCCCCTTCAGGCTTCCATTCCAGTATAGTGAATGTGGGAGGATCAACACTTCCCTTATTGACAGATAAGATCCCTCCCATCCTCAATGCCTCTATCTTCTTTTTGCCATATATGTCAACCTTAACACCTGTGCTGCCGGCATACTGACTCACAATACCGGCAAAATCCTCTGCATTGAGATAATTATTGGGCTCATTAACAAGGTCTCGTGCAAAGTATACTCCCTTGCCAACAGCATTCAACCATAGCACTTCATCCGCTGTAAACTCCCCATACAGGAATATATCACCGGGATAAGCATGCTTGTTGTCTTTTCCCCCTTTCTTACTGTACTTTTTAAACTCGTAACTGCTTAAGATCAATCCTTCTGCAAAAGCAAGGGCCGACAAATTATCATGCCCTGCAGAGACAGTTATTTCTTTCTGCTTATGCTCTTTAAGTATGCTCCTTACCTTCGCGGCTCTTCTTCTCAATTCCTCATATTTTCTGTATGGCTCAGGAAATTCCTTTTCAGGTATTATTATAGTTACCTTATAATAGGAATTGATAAGTATCACTTCTTCACCCTCATTAAGGCGACGCCTTGCGTACTCAAGTTCGGTTTTTGTAAACACCGGCCAATCAGGTAATTTCTTTCCTTTGATTATTACTGCTACCGAACTCTCGGGCATTAATTCTTTTCTTATTTCTACACGTGGAAACATAAGAGGAAGATAAGATATTTTGAAAAGATGTAAAGTTAGTAAAATTGATCGTATAAAATATAATCAACTACCTTTGTAAATTAATGAAAAGCATGGATACCATAACAGAAAAGGCATTGAGGCTGGAACCCCTCCTTCATGAGGAAGCCTTAATACTCTACACGGAATCTCCTTTAAGTGAGCTTATAGCTCTGGCAAACCTGCTAAGGGAAAGGCAGGTTCCGGGAAACCAGGCCGGATGGATGATCGACCGTAACGTTAACATTACCAATGTTTGCTTCTCACAATGCACGTTCTGTAATTTTTGCCGCAGGCCGGGGGCTATTGATGCATATATTACAGGCATAGATGAGTACAGGCAAAAAATAGGGGAACTTTTTGAAAAGGGAGGAAGACAATTGCTTCTCCAGGGAGGGATGCACCCTTCCCTTGGATTAAAATATTATACCGGCCTTTTCAGACAATTGAAAAGTGAATTCCCGGAACTATTGCTCCATGCCCTTGGCCCCCCTGAAGTGGTACACCTCGCAAGGCAGGAAAAAAAGTCATTCCGCTATATACTCGAGGAGCTTGTGAAATCGGGACTTGACAGTCTGCCGGGAGCCGGAGCCGAAATACTGGTCGACAGGGTAAGGAAAATCGTATCTCCCGCAAAAGCCACCACAGAAGAATGGCTTGAGGTGATGAGGGTGGCTCACATAATGAACCTGCCCACATCGGCAACCATGATGTACGGGCACATAGAAAGTGTTGAAGAAAGGATAGATCATCTCATAAGGCTTCGTGACCTCCAGGATCAGAAACCTGAAGGTCATTACGGCTTTATTACCTTTATCCCCTGGCCCTTCCAGGACAAAGGCACAGTGCTCCTGCGTAAGTACGGAGTTCGAAATACAACTGGTATAAGTGATCACATAAGGATTATAGCAATAAGCAGGATAGTACTGAATAATATTAAAAATATACAGTCATCCATTCTGACTACCGGAAAAGATGCGGCCCTGATGACCCTTCATGCCGGAGCCAACGATCTTGGATCTGTTATGATAGAGGAAAATGTTGTGAGTGCTGCAGGGTCATCCAATATGTTCAATGCAGCTGACCTAAAGGCTATAATAAAGGAAGCCGGTTTCAATCCTGTTCTGAGAAACCAGAAATACGAACCTGTGGAGGAATAACAGAGTATTCAGTTCTTTGGTGTGACTACTACTTCTGAATCATCCGGGAAACTGATGGTATAGATAATGGCCTCAACCTGCCGCAGCAGTTCCCTTTTTTCATCATTGGGTGCATATACAAAGCCATCCAGCATCACAAAACGGTCATTCACTTCATCCTTCGTTACCAGGGTGATAAAAGGTCCTCCCATAAATCCGTTTTCAAGGGTCCACAAACCTCTCATTTCAGCATAATTTCTCTGCCTGAACCTGAAAAGCTGAAAGTCTACAGGCACCTGGTCTTCTATTGCCATATATGAACCACTAACGGGGCCTTCCACCTTTTCCCGGGTCATATTATCCCTTATTTTCATTATGCTGTCTTTATTGAAATAGTTTTTCCCTTTATGATCAAAATAATGAACAAGTATAGCCTGTGTTGTTGTTGGTGTTTCATAGGAGAACCAGAGGAAGCCCTTCTCGTCAACATCAAGCGCAAAATTGGCAGGCATATGCAGGTTCATTTTGTGTTTATCCCTCAGATTATTGAATATCATGCTATTGAGAGATTTTTTATATACCGATATCCACCTGTCACGTTCCGCAATATTTAGCTTGTTTATTATTGTCTGTCCCTTTTCATCCAGGAGTTTCATCAATTCCTCGTCGTTCTTTCCCTGCAGGTTAATCATCAGTTGTAAATATGAATAGGTGTTCTCGAGAAAGGACACCTGGTTTACCTTATCCTCACCTGTCTCGACAAAAAGAACGTTCCGGTGAGTCTGGTACAGTTTGCTGAAAGCACCAGGGCTGGTATTAACCAGGTCGAAATATGGTTCAGCCTGTGGCAGCTTGGGAACGGGAGCGCCAAGGACTTCTCTTATTTTATGACCAAGAGGGCCTTCCCACTTTGCCTTATCAAGTACCACGAGTACCTCACCTGAACTGCCTGATAAATTTGGGAGTATTACCTGGCTTCCACCCGAATCACCGCATGAATTTACTATTATTGCCAGGACAGCGGACAAAATAAGTAATATTGTTTTTTTCATATACTTTCAGTTAAAAAAGCCTGCCGGGGGCAGGCTTTAGTAATTTTATTCTACCAGTGATTATTGGTCCTTAACTTTTTCTTCATCTTTCTGCTCATCTTTAGTGGCCTTCTTAAACTCTTTCATACCCTGCCCTATGCCCTTCATCAGCTCGGGAATCTTACGTCCACCAAAAAGAATAACAACCACCAGGACAATGAGAATTATCTCAGTTGGTCCAAACATGCCGGCTAGAACGTTCATAATATAAGATATTTACAATTAATAATATGTACAAAGTTAATTAAAAAAAAGCTATTTCCTCAATAAACGCAAAATATCATTGCCGTTTGCATATATCAGAAGGGAAATAAGTATTAGCATTCCTGCCAGCTGTGCATATTCAAGGAATTTATCACTGGGTTTTCTTCCTGTTATTACTTCATAAAGCAGGAACATTACATGCCCTCCGTCAAGTGCGGGTATTGGCAAGATATTCATTATTGCCAGAATTATGGACAGGAAGGCCGTGAGGCTCCAGAAAGCCTGCCAGTTCCACATGCCCGGGAAAATACTGCCAATGGTAATAAAGCCACCAAGTGATTCATATGCCTTGGTATCCTTTGAGAATATGAGTTTAAACTGTTTCAGGTAATCCTTCATTGTTTGAAATCCCTTTGATATACCTGCAGGTATCGATTCAAAGAAGCCATATCTTACCGTTCGCAATTCCAGGAGCCCTTCTGTACTCCTTACAATTCCAAGCATGCCCTCTTCGGTGGTCTTAAGGCCTATGGCCAGACTGTCATCCCCCCTGAGGATATTAGCTGTGATCTCCTTCCCTTGCTTATCCGACAGGTAATGCACATATTCATCGTTGAACCTGAATTCCCTTCCGTCAATTCCGACGAGCTTATCCCCCACCAGTATACCCGCTTCCCTTGCAGGAGATTGTTTCATAAAATCTGAAACCACAAAGGGCATAAAGGGCATGCGGGCATCAATTCTTCCCTGTCCTTTTATGATAGCAGGAATAAATTTCCTGTCAATATCTATTTCCACCAGTTGCCCGTCTCTCTCCACTGTAATCTGTTCCCGCTCGTTAAGTATTATATCAGGAATTATTTCGTAGAAATTTTCAATATACTTACCATCAACAGACACTATTTTATCACCATCCCTCAAGCCCATCTCATGCCCGACAGAATCAGTGACTATGCCATATTTCACATTTTCTGTCGGCAGGTATGTTTCACCCCATGAAAAGAGCACTATTACGTACAGCACCATTGCAAGGATAAAATTGAAAAATACACCTCCCAGCATAATTATAAGTCTCTGCCACGATGGCTTGGACCTGAATTCATATGGCTGGGGAGCTTTCTTCATCTGTTCACGGTCCATTGATTCGTCGATCATTCCTGCTATTTTCACATATCCCCCCAGGGGCAGCCACCCTATACCATATTCAGTTTCACCCTTTTTGAATTTGAACAGGGAGAACCAGGGGTCAAAGAAAAGATAAAATTTCTCCACCCTCGTTTTAAACAACTTGGCAAAAAGAAAATGACCCATTTCGTGGATAATAACTATCACGGAAAGGCTCAGTATAAATTGCATTATTTTTATCAGGACCGTCATTTCACAACTATTTTTTGAATATACTCCCCGGCAGCTATCCTGCTAAACCTGTCTGTTTCCTCAAGGTCTTCAATGCCCGGGTTCTGTATATATTTCATACCATCCATAATTTTTTCAATCACCCCGGTCATTTGCATAAAACCTATTCTCTCATCCAGGAAAGCCTCCACGGCAATTTCGTTAGCAGCATTCATTGCACAGGGTAAATTTCCTCCTTTTTCAAGGGCTTTATAAGCGAGTGCAAGATTACGAAATTTTTTTGTATCGACCTCCTCGAAAGTAAGCTTATTGAACTGCCTGAAATCAAACCTTGGAAGATCAGTACTCATGCGGTTCGGGTAGCTTAGGGCATATATTATTGGCAAACGCATATCGGGCAGGCCAAGCTGTGCTTTAATTGAGCCATCAGAAAAATGAACAAAGGAATGAATTATTGACTGTGGATGAATTATTACCTCTATCTGGTCAGGGCGTATGTCAAAAAACCATTTGGCCTCTATAACTTCAAGTCCTTTATTCATCATTGAAGCCGAATCAATGGTTATTTTGTTTCCCATTGCCCAGTTTGGGTGTTTTAAAGCTTCCTCTGGCCTCACATTGCAGAGCCTGTCAATTGAATAATTCCTGAATGGACCCCCTGAGGCGGTCAGGGTGATTTTTTCAACAGGATTGTCCGATTCTCCGGTAAGACACTGCAGTATGGCTGAATGTTCCGAATCGACAGGTATAATTTTTACACCATGTTCCATCACCAGCCCGTTGATAATCCCGCCGGCTACTACCAGGGTCTCCTTATTCGCCAGTGCAATATCCTTACCTGATTCGATAGCCTTTATTACAGGTCTGAGCCCTGAAAAACCAACCATGGCAGCCACTACCATATCAATACCCGGCATGGCAATAAGCTGCTCCACAGCACTTAAGCCAGCATACACTTTTATGGGTAGCCCGGAAAGCTTGTCTTTTAATATTTTATAGTGATCTTCATTTACTATTACGACTGTATCAGGTCTGTGCTTTTTGGCCTGAGCTATCAGCCGGTCAACATTATTGTATGCCGTTAGCAACTCAACAGTAAAGTCATCAGGATGACTCTCAATAACATCCAGCGTTTGTGTGCCTATTGAACCCGTAGAACCCAGAACAGCCAGCCGCTTCACGCTTTATCTCCTTTATAATTTAGAAAAGTAAGTAATCTTCAGGATTTACAGCTTCCCCGTTATGCCATATTTCGAAATGCAAATGCGGACCCGAGGTATACAATTCACCTGAATCTCCTACCACGGCAATTCCTTCGCCTGCATGCACCCCGTCACCCGCTTCCTTAAGCAGTGTGGCATTATGCTTATAAACAGAAATGAGGTTATTTGAGTGTTGGATCTGTATAACCCAGCCTGTCTCCATTGTCCAGCCGGTAAACATAACCGTACCGTCGAGTGTTGCTGAGACAACAGCCTTGGGTGAAGTAACAATGTCAGTCCCGTAATGCCTGGTGCGCGGATTAAAATGCCCGGTTACTATACCTTTTACCGGGGGGAAAAAATGAACACTCGAAAGGTTAATATTACGTCCCGCCTGATCTGCCAGGAAGGTTAAATTATACTGCTCTTCCCTTTCAACCTGCAATCTCAGTAAAGAATCCTCCTCGGAATTATTAAATGTTATCTCTGCATAATTTTCCATTGTATCCTGACCGGCTACCCTGTCTACGGGCTCTCTGCCAGATATTATTGCATTCAGGTTGGCAAAATACTGATCCCTGAGTTCAAGTTCATATTCGAGCGAATCAAGTCGAATGGCATTCATTCTAATATTACGCCTGGTGTTACCATCAGGGTAACCCGGAATCAACTCCCTGAGGTTGGTAAATGCTATAAGAACAGTTGTCAGGCCAACAACGAAAAGGATAAGAAAGACAAGCAACAGAAAACCGTTATACCTTGTCATACGCACATGCCAGACCTCTTCAAATGTTTTGTCATTGTAAATGGAAAAACGGTACTTGTCTCTCCAGTTTCTTTTCCTGGTTTCAGTCTTTGCCATAATTAAATAACCTTTACAGCTTTATCCTCACTCTGCCATAACCCATGCTTTGTACACACAGCCATTGCCGATAAATTCATTGATACCCCGGGGGCATTGATAAAAAAATCAACTTCCGCGTGGGCAGGTTTATTGCTGTATGCTCCCGATGAATACCTGGTTTCGGCAAGAAGAGTTTCCCTGTTCCATAACTGTATAGTGCTGATGTAATGATCATGATCATCAGGATGAGCGTAATTCTCTCCCATCCTGACTTTTACTTTGAAAAGCCCACCCTTTTTAACCTTATCTTCACATATAACATGAGGCATATGCCTGTCGAGGTAATCCTTCTTTACCTCCTTTTCCTCTTCTTCAATATTTGTTGCTTTGAATACGCGTGGCATGATATCCTTGTTTTAAAGATTATACTATACTTTGACCTGTTATGAACTGCAAAATTACAAATTAATTTCCTCATATTGAAGTCCGTTGTTTCACGGGGGGGGCAGGATTGAAAACTGAGGATTACCTCCTTACAAAAGCAAGCATTCGAAGGATAGGGAGAGATTATTCGCTTCGATCATGATCCTTGAGGGAGGCTTAACAAGGAAAAATCCCTTGTCTCGCCTGCGGTGCGACTGAGGTTTTTTTGTTTTCATTCCTCAGCCTCGCAAGCGGGCCTCGGTCAGAAAAGAAAAATCCCTCACCGCTTCACGGCAAGGGATTTTTCTTAGTAGCGGGGAGAGGATTCGAACCTCTGACCTTTGGGTTATGAGCCCAACGAGCTGCCACTGCTCCACCCCGCAATGTGGATGCAAATATAACACAGTTTATACGACTGTGCAAAACTATGGCCAAATTTATTTATCAGCCCTTGTCACTTATCTGCTGAAGACGTTCATAATCATGAACAATGAAATTTTTGCCGTTTATGCTGATAAGTCCTTCCTCGTGAAACTTTTTCAGTATCCTGATAACTGTCTCTGAACTCATCCCCGATAACTCGGCCAGGTCTTTCCTGGAAAGCGGCAGTTCAAATTCCTTCTTTTTGAAAATACGCTCCGAGAGACACAGGATAATGTCGGCAAGCCTTCCAAATGCCTGCTTGTGGGTCAGACAAAAGAACCTGCCGTAGATCTGCACACTGTTTGAACTCAGTATGTCTATAACCTCCCTGGAAAATTCAGGATTCTTATTCAATAATTCCCTGAATACATTTATGTCGATCTGTTGTATCTCAGAATCTATATAAGTCATGGCCGAATACTGGTAGGTATTATACTCCTGTGAAACAGCTGCAAGGCCGAGTAAATTTCCTTCAGGTATTATTTTTAGAACCAGTGAATTATTCCCGCTGTCAAGATATACCTTGACAAGTCCCTTTTTAACATACATCACCTGGGAAACAAAACTTCCCTGCTTGCAAATTATCTCCCCCTTCTTATACCTTATAGCAACTGACTGTTTATCAAGATAATCCTTCTCTTCCTCCGTTAATCTATCAAAACACCTCCCCCAATGTGAACTTATTGTGCATGCAGTATACCTTATTGTTTCATCCATCCGTTTTAATTTTATCTGTTTCAAATATATGAAAAACTATAGATAAATATGACACAGATCAGTTTTTTTGCCATCGCAGAGCAATAGAATATGATACTGATCTCATACATAATCATATTGGCAAATAGGCGGAAAACAGCAATTTTTACACATTGCAAGGCGTTTTACAGTAATTGTTAATTATTTCACAATAATAAAATTATGAACACAATAATATTCAGCAAGTTGAAGCCTCTGTTTATCTTTTTGTTCCCTGCACTTCTTATCTTCGGTTGTGCAAAAGTAACGAACAAGGACAAGGATACTCTGCCCTATGGTACCTGCGAGGGTTGTCATACAGACTATGATCATCTGCAGCTTGTGTATTCTCCTGACACTGCCGCCCCGGCAGGAGGATGTGGAGGTACCGCGCCACACTTTGAACCTTATGACAGGGTTATTATGGAAGGTGGTGGTTATGAGGCCTTCAAATCGTCTACACATGACCTGCTTAAATGTACCGATTGCCATAACGGTGTGGACAAGACATCGGATAAAGACCTGGCTCATTCAGGTGATTTCCTGAGGCACCCATCGGAACAATACGTTGAGAAATGCGGTGATTGCCATGATGATATAGTGGGTGATTTCTCCACCAGCCTCCACCACGGGACAGGCCAGAAAAGAAAAGTCACCATGAGAAGCGGACTGAGCGGACCCGAAGATTTCAGTCAGCTGCCACAACACCAGATCGAAGGGTATAATGCCAACTGTGCTACCTGCCATGGAACATGCGGGAATTGTCATGTTGTAAGACCTCCCCTGGCGGGTGGAGGACTGGTCGACGGACATAACTTCATTAAAAGCCCCAGTATGCTGAATACTTGCATTAAATGCCATAGTTCGAGGGGCGGACATGCATATCTTGGATTAGCCTCGGGGACAGAACCTGATGTTCATCTTACAGAAGCAGGTTATCATTGTATTGACTGCCACACCGGCACCGAGCTTCATGGTAACGGTATGCCCGTTGATCACAGGTATGAATATTCTGATCTGCCTGAGTGTGATGACTGCCATGACAGGGCAGATAATATGTATCATGATATGCATTATAACGATTTCAACTGCCACGTATGCCATTCCCAGGATTACAATAACTGTGGCGAATGCCACGTTCATGGCGACGGTGCACGAATACCTTCATACCAGGATTTTAAAATCGCCCTTAACCCGATACCTGAAACGAAACCAGGTTATAAAATGACACTCGTCAGAAGAACACTGGCCGCACCCGATAACTGGGAGGTTTATGGTGTAGATGAATATGCCAGCCTTGAGGCCTTCCCGACATACAATTATACCACTCCCCATAATATTCTCAGATGGACCAGCCGGACCCAGACAGATGGGGCATGCTATGTTAACTGCCATATCAGGAATGAGGGTGGTGATTTGATAAACAAGGAATTATACCTGTTTATGGATGACCTTCTGGAATGGGAGGCAGAGGCCACTGGCAAAATTACGGTTGATAATGCCCTCCCGGCAATATGGACCAAATAAAAAGAAATTGATAGTATTGAGCAAATTTTTAGTTTTATTAATGAACAGAAACCAATAAATTATTGATTATGAAAAAGACAAAATTTTTCTTTTACAGTGTGATATTCTCATTATTAATCGTTTCTTCATGTACCAAGGAAGATCCGGTTGTTGAATCCGATGTGCTGGTTAATTATGTAGAATCAGTTGTAAGTGTCGGAAGTTTACCGTCTTACATTAGTGCACAGGATTTATTAACCGCAATTAATGGTGGTAATGCACCTTACATTATTGACATAAGGCAAGCAACACACTATGGCCAAGGCCATATACCCGGTGCTGTTAACGTTGGAGCAGCTGATATCCTGACACATGTCGAAACCAATATCAGTAACATGGGGGACAATATCGTGGTGGTGTGTTATAGCGGACAGAGTGCAGCTTACTGTACTTCACTGCTTAAACTGGCAGGCTATACTAACGCCAAATCCCTCCTCTTCGGAATGACATCATGGCATTCAGATTTTGACAGCTGGTCAGGTAACGTAAGCACCTATTATGCCTCCTTCCTGGAAAATACTGAAAACACTAAACCTGAAGAAGGTGAACTCCCCGAAATAAATACAGGTTTTGAAAACGGTGAGGATATTCTTGATTCACGTATAGACGGGATGATTGCTGCTGGTTTTGGGGCTTATGCAATTAATGCCACAATGGTTACCGATAATCCTGATAACTATTACATAGTTAACTACTGGCCAAACAGCGAATATCTCAACCCTGGCCATATTCCGGGTGCATATAACTATGTTCCGGGACAGTCATTAACCCTGGCGACCGACCTGAAAACGCTGCCAACCGATAAAACCATTGTTGTTTATTGTTATACTGGTCAGACAAGTGCCTTCATTACTGCCTACCTGGGCACTCTAGGTTATGATGCCAAGTCACTTAAGTTTGGTGCAAACAGCATGTTCCATGGTGACCTTCCGAAGTCAAACTGGACTACTGACAATATTAAGGAATACGCATACGAATAATAGTTATGCATATTAGAAAGTAAAAAAAGGCTGCCCGGGAGGCAGCCTTTTTTTTAGAATTATAGTAAATCGGATTATTCGATTGCACTTAATAATCGAGGTATTTCAATCCCGTCATTTCCTCAGAAATCTTCCATAGCTTTTCCCCTAGTCCTTCAACATGTGACTGATCTGAAGATTTCAGAACCGCAGGATAGCCGAAAGACTGCCATATTCCCCCCGGACCTATATATTCCCCCCCTTTGATACCGGCATCCGTTGCTGCCATAATAACTGGCAGAACCCCTTTGGAAGCGCTCATAAGGACAAGGTCCTTAAGCTTATTCACAGGAAAGGGAAGCCATACAATACTGGTTGCACTTATCCCGGGGTGCGCTGCCACCGAAACGGTTGATGATCCCGCGAGGCCCAGTCTTTTTTGCAATTCATATGCGAAAAGCAGGTTTGCGAGTTTAGACTGGCGGTAGGCTTCCATCCTGCGATACCAGGACCCGCCCGATAAATCTCCGAAGTGTATCCTGCCTTTGAAATGGGCAATGCTTGTAACGGTAACAATCCTGCTTCCCGGTGTTGAGGTAAGACTTTCCAGCAGGTGTCCGGTTAGTACGAAATGCCCAAGGTGGTTTATCCCAAATTGCCATTCGAAACCATCCCTGGTCTTTCTGAAGGGAGTAGCCATTACCCCGGCATTATTGATAAGGATATCAAGTTTCTTATACCTGCCTTTGTATATATCTGCAAATCCCTTAACCGAATCCAGGCTGGAAAGGTCAAGATGCATAAATTCCAGGTCGGCCCCTTTATCTTTCTTTAGTATCATGTCAACTGCCCGGGTTGCTTTCTCAGTATTACGGCATGCCATGATGACTTTTGCACCTTTCAGGGCAAGCTTTTTCGCAGCCTGAAAACCAATACCGCTGTTGGCACCTGTTACAATAACATTTCTGTTGTCAAGACGGGGAATATTATCTTCGGTCCACTTCGCCAATTAACCAGATATTATCTAAAACATACTGAATTTCGGCGCCAAAGCTAATGATAAATATTTAAGTTGACAGGGTTTATAAGGTTTTTAAAGTTTATAAAGTGAGATTGAAAGGGTATGGCGGATGATAATAATTCTGTCCTGGGCTTTTGTCCTTTTACCTTTATCTTTTAAATAAGCCATGAAAACTCGTCATGTAATCACCCGCGATGAATAGCGCACCTGGTTGGAAAAGAACCACAACAGGGAAAAAGAAGTCTGGTTTCTTTACTATAAAAAGCACACCTGCAAGCCCCGGATACCCGGCACCCGGTGATCCGGGAACCACTGGTATAAACCCTGCTCCCTCCTTAGCCTCAATCTATCTATTATATTCATCAAAAAAATCATTCCCCTTATCATCGGTAAGGATGAAGGCTGCCAGTTTTTCAACCCTTATCTTCCTCACCGCCTCCATTCCCAGCTCTTCAAAATCGACTACCTCAACCGATTTGATATTTTCCTCGGCCAATACAGCTGCCGGTCCGCCTATAGTGCCAAGATAAAATCCGCCGTGTTTCTTACATGCATCTATCACCTGTCTTGAGCGGTTACCTTTGGCCAGCATTATCATTGACCCCCTGTGGCTCTGGAAGAGGTCGACATAGGGATCCATCCTCCCTGCCGTGGTGGGTCCGAAACTTCCTGATGCCATACCCTTCGGGGTTTTGGCCGGGCCGGCATAATATACCGGGTGGTTCTTAAAATAATCGGGCATGGGCTTGCCTTCGTCGAGCATTGTCTTGATTCGTGCATGGGCCATATCCCTGGCAACAACAAGGGTGCCTGTCAGGCTCAGCCTGGTTTTCACAGGATATTTGTCAAGGTCCGCCAGCACCTCATCCATAGGCCTGTCAATATCAATCTCAACGGGTTCCTCCAGTGCCGGTGCTTTTTCCGGCATAAAGCGCTCCGGCTTCCTTTCCAGCTTCTCCAGGAAAATACCCTTTTCGGTTATCCTGGCTTTTATATTCCTGTCGGCGCTGCAGCTTACTCCCATTCCAACCGGACAGGAGGCAGCATGTCTCGGCATTCGTATAACCCTCACGTCATGCACAAAATATTTTCCTCCAAACTGAGCTCCCACACCATATTCCTGGCATATTTTCTCAATTTTCTTCTCCCATTCAAGATCACGGAAGGCCCTTCCACTGGTATTACCCTCCACAGGCAGGTGATCAAGGTAGCCTGCTGATGCTTCCTTAACGGTTTTAAGAGTTGCCTCTGCAGATGTTCCCCCGATCACCAGTGCCAGGTGATAGGGCGGGCATGCTGCCGTTCCCAGTTCCCTGATCTTTTCCTTTACAAACCTGGTAAGATTCTCCTCGTTCAGGAGCGATTTTGTCATCTGGTAGAGGAATGTTTTATTGGCCGATCCACCACCCTTTGTAATAAACAGGAATTCATATTCCCTGCCTGGTTTCGAATAAATGTCTATTTGTGCAGGTAGATTACTGCCTGAATTCTTCTCCTCGAACATCGAATAGGGGATTATCTGGGAATATCTCAGGTTTTTATTTTTATAAATATCATAAACCCCCCTTGAGATGAATTCCGCATCATCTGCTCCTGTGTAAACATCCTCCCCTTTTTTGCCAATTACAATGGCTGTTCCCGTATCCTGGCAGGAAGGCAACTCTCCATGGACGGCAATAACCTGGTTCTTCAACATTACGTAAGCAACAAATTTGTCATTATCTGTTGCTTCAGGATCATCAAGGATTTTCCTGAGTTTCTCGAGGTGAGAGCTGCGCATCAGGAAAGAGACATCATTTATTGCTTCCCTGGCAAGCAATTCCAGTCCTTCGGGATCAACTTTCAGGACTTCACGCCCATCCTGTTTTATTAGTTTTACATGATCCGAGGTGATCAGACGGTATTCAGTTTTGTCTTTTCTTATCTGGAAAGGTTTTTCGTATATAAAATCGGCCATGGTATGAATTATTTGGTTAGTATTATTTCAGAGATATACACTTTAATCAAAGTTATGAAGATATAGGATTAAATAAAAGTAATGAGTAATTTTCTCTTGGAAATTTTACTGTAATATGAAACTTTTAAAATACCCATCCCTTATTTTAATTTTAACATCCGCAGCATGCGGAAGGGGGGAAAATGAAAAAACGAAAGAGATGGTCAATATAAAACTTATGACGCTTGATCCCGGGCATTTTCATGCGGCTCTGGTGCAGAAGAATATGTATGATGAAGTAGCTCCCCGGGCCTATGTTTTTGCCCCGCAAGGTGATGAGCTCTCTCAACACCTTGAAAGGATCAGTTTATATAATAACAGGGAAGATAATCCCACCAGCTGGGAAGTAAAAGTTTATGCAGGTGCCGGTTTTTTTGAGCGCATGCTTGAAACCCGGCCGGGCAATGTAGTAATCCTGTCAGGTAATAATAATAAGAAGACCGATTATATACTTGAATCGGTAAAAGCCGGCTTAAATGTACTGGCCGACAAACCAATGGTCATAACACCGGATAAATTCCCGATGCTTGAAGAGGCTTTCAGAGTAGCTGAAGAGAATAATGTGCTCCTCTACGATATTATGACCGAACGATACGAGATCACAACCATGCTGCAGAAAGCACTGTCACAAAACAAGGAAATCTTCGGCGAGCTAAGGGCTGGCAGTGCTGATCAACCTGCTGTTACAAAAGAAAGTGTGCATCACTTTTTTAAATACGTCTCGGGCCATGCCCTCCAAAGACCGGCATGGTATTTCGACACCCGGCAACAGGGGGAAGGCATAGTTGATGTAACAACTCACCTGATTGACCTTATCCAGTGGGAATGTTATCCCGGAGTAGTCCTTGACAAAAGTGATATTGAAATAATAAAAGCCCGCAGATGGCCAGGCATCCTGAGTGCTGAAGAATTCAGTGAAGTAAGCGGCATGGATAGCTTTCCGTCATTCCTCGATAAGGATATTATTGATGGTAAATTGCACGTGTATGCCAACGGAGAAATAATATATAAGATAAAAGACACCTACGCCAGGGTGGTTGTTGAATGGAAATTCCGGGCAGGGGAAGGGACAGGAGACACTCATTATTCAGTTATGAAAGGTACAAAGTCAAACCTGGTAATCAGGCAGGGGGAAGAAGAATTATATAAACCTGAATTATACCTTGAATTGAAGGAAGCCACAGACAGCCTTAATCCAATGCTGGACCAGGCACTCGATGAGTTGCCATGGGAAGGAATCGGCTATACACGGCTGAATGAAAATACCTGGAAATTTATCATTCCTGAAAGATACAGGCTGGGTCATGAGGCTCATTTCGGACAGGTAATGGAAAAATATCTTGAATATGTCAATAAAGGGAACATGCCTGAATGGGAAGTACCCAATATGATCGTAAAATACTACACTGCAACGGAGGCTCTCAGAAAAGCATTTTTTTAAAAAATCCTCTACTTTTGCTACTTGAAAAACATGTTTATTAATTTTTATAATCCCTTTTAGAATGAACTTTCTGGATACCGGTATTTTTTCCTATCTCATACTTCCCCTCCTGATTTTCCTGGCACGAATTGCGGATGTTTCACTGGGGACCATCAGGATTATTTTTGTGTCCAAGGGGATGAAGAACGTGGCTCCCTTCATTGGCTTTTTTGAGATACTGATCTGGCTCCTGGCAATAAGCCGCATCTTCCAGGACCTTGACAACTGGGTTGCATATCTTGCCTATGCCGGTGGTTTTGCCGCCGGGAATTATATAGGTATGTTGCTTGAAGAGCGTCTGGCCATCGGCCATGAGATGATAAGGGTAATAACAAAAAGTGAGGCAGGTGAGCTAGTCTCAGAACTTAAGGATTCGGGCTTTGGTGTAACATCCATAAAAGCCACCGGTGTGGAAGGAGAAGTGGGAGTTTTATACATAATTGTAAAAAGGAGCATGGTGAAGCCTGTGCTGGAAATAATAAATAACTATAACCCACGTGCTCTGTATACCATTGAATCGATAAGGCTTGTCAACCGCGAGGTATTTCACCAGGCAGCCCCAATGGCATGGCCCGGATCAAGTAACCTCCCGTCAAAGTGATCCATCGCGATTCAGGCAAAACATACATCCTCCATACTCCCTGTCGATACTGTGTTTTAACCAGAAAGGCATTATATCTTCAAGGAGCCCTTCCCTGTAAATCTTTACGTAGTTATTTATAATTTCAGGATCCTGATGTATCCAAGGTTAGTCTTATCAGATTTACCGGGAGCTATCTTCCTGTAGAAATCAGTCACAAAGGCCGTTGATATAGAATTTATATTGAAAAACACCGTGCATCCATATACTTTTAGCTGCCTGCTTTTCATCACTTGTAGTGAATATGTCAGCGACCCGTCTTCATAAACAGCTTTATCAGGGAAATTGGCCCCTCCCGCCACTATTATTACATCACCCGATACTCCAGCATAATGACATGCAAGACCATGCTGAACATCCAGACCGGGGGCAGGCGGCAGTTCGCTTATCTCCTCCCACCGGATATTATTTCTGAAAAGCTCATTATATGAGCAGGAATAAAAAGCTAAAGCGACAAATGCAAGAAAGAGAATTTTTTCATCAGCCTTTATATGCCTCACCAGGTACCGGCACTTCCTTTGGAATATCGACAGGGCCGAATTCAAAAACTTCAGGCCCCAGCTTCAGGTCTGAATTCATCATCTCATCCCAGGTCACCAGCCTGCCCGTATATGATGATATTCGTCCCATTATCCCGACCATTGTAGAAATAGCCGTATTTTCTGCTTCGTTGAAAGGTTTATCTGTTCTGATGGCTGTCACAAGGTCAATATGCTCCTGGACATAGGGGCTTACCTTTACATTCCCGGTCTCATTTCCTTCTTCATCAAGGGGGTATTTATATTTCCATATTTCCCTTCCTTCCAGATCATAGATTGCATTCCGGCAGTTTGTTGATCCCCTGCTTCCCTGTATTCTTTCTGACACATTGTTTTCACACCCGTCAATCTGGCGGCACATGCTGTGAATATGAACCCCGTTGTCAAGAACATAGTCAACACTGAAATTATCGAACTGATCACCTGTCAGCCTCCTTTGGCGTGATCCAAATCCAACAGCCTGTACAGGATATTTTCCAGTAAACCAGTTTATAACGTCAAGGTTATGGACATGTTGTTCAACTATATGATCACCAGAAAGCCAGCACCAGTTTACCCAGTCTCTTATCATATATTCCATTTCTGTCCATTCAGCATTCGGGTCACGGTGCCATAGTTTACTCTGATTCCAGTAACAGTTTGCACTGACTATTTCGCCTATTGTACCTGCTGCAACCTGCGCATATGTGCTGGCATAGTCCCTCTGGTGCCTGCGTTGTGTTCCTGTTACCACACTGAGTCCCATACTTTCGGCCTTTTTTGCAGAGGCCATAATTGACCTGGCTCCCTCAGGATCAACAGCTACAGGTTTTTCCATGAAAACATGTTTGCGTGCATCGACAGCAGCCGCAAAATGTTCGGGCCTGAAAAATGGCGGTGTTGCAAGGATTATTACATCCACACCTGAATCAATTACTTTCTGAAATGCATCAAAGCCAATAAAGCAATTTTCATCTGCTACTTCATTGTTTTTTTGCTCCATCAGTCTTTCCCTGCATGAATTAAGCCGGTCAGGGAATACATCACCGAGGGCGGTGACTTTAAGATTGGGACCGGCAGACAGGAAATCTGTTGCAGCGCCGGTACCACGGCCGCCACAGCCTATAAGCCCTGCTTTTAACTCCGGGCCGTCGGGTGCCTGATCAAGGAATTCGGGCAATATAACATCTTTTATCCGGCCATCGGGGGCACATGAGTTCAGAAGGGAAGGCATCACTGCCCCTGCAGCACCTGCTGCAGCAGCTTTGCCCAAGAAGTTTCGGCGTGATATAGAATTTTTCATGATAAATAATTATTAGATATTAGATAGTTATGAGTCATCAGTTTCAAGTTTGCCTTACGGCGAGCCCGCCCCGAACTCGGGGCTCGGTTCAGGCTTCCTGTTTCCGGTTTTTTCATCATATTCACAAACCACCCTGAAGCCTACGTGAAAACAATCAGAATACCACCATCTGCTCTTAGGTATCTGAGGATCAGTCCTGAGCCATTGATCAGTCTTCGTATGATCACGCGCAGCTGATCTCAGCATGCCTGCCTGATCCCTGAAAGATCCTCCCCTTATTACTCTCTCATCTCCTGACGGCGGGCCTTCAGGATCAGTCACTCCCGATTCAGGATACATTGAATAGGTAGCTTCAGAATACCAGTCGGAACAAAATTCCGCCACGTTCCCGGGCATGTTCTTAAGACCGAAAGGGTTTGGCTTAACCGTTGACGGCTCCTGAGTTTTTCCCGGACTGTTAGCCTGGTATATCACAAATGTATTAATTTTTGTGGTATCATTTTTCCTTATTCCTGCTAAAATTCCTCTGCGCTGAAAATCCCCGGGATCGCCTTCAAAGAAATACGGTGATTGTGTTCCTGCCCTGCATGCATATTCCCACTCTGCTTCCGTAGGAAGGCGGTAGGTTTTTCCTGTCACCCTGCTCAACCATTCGCAGTATGTTTGGGCAGCATGGTGGGTAACTGAAATAACCGGTCTCCTGCCCATGCCCCAGTTCTGGTCGGGCTGTCCGTATGGAGGAGTGGCTCCTGTTATGGCATCTGCATCAGGTCCGGTCCTGGCACCTTCGGTATCTGTGCTGCGACCTTCCGCTGAGGTCTGTGCATAAAAGGCCAGGTATTCATCCCAGCTTACCTCAACCTCAGCCATGAAGAAGGGACTGATTTTCACTTTAACACGCGGCCCCTCATCAGTATCCCTGAAAGGCTCGTCTTCAGGGCTGCCCATCATAAAATCGCCCCCGGGTACCGCTACCATGTCAAAAGATACTGAAGAACCAGGAATATATTCAGTGTAAGAGGTAAAAGACACAACATGTGCAGGCTCATTATATAAAGTATCAGGTTCCTTCTCCGGCTTTCCGAATGATTCATTCCCCCCGTGAGTATACCCTTCAATGTAATGACCTGCATTCAGGTGGCAGTTTATGCAATGAAGATCATTCGTTTTCTCAGCCTGGTCATAATACAGGTGGGCCTCCTCTCCTTCCCTTGATAATTCCGTGGTGAAAAGTGTTTCATGGCAATGCAGGCAACTGCTTTCAGGAACATGTTTCCTTGCATTCTCGAGCCTGGATTTTTCTTCCCAGTCGAAGCTTTCATGATCCCTGAACAACTGCCCCCAAAGATCCCTGACGCCCGTCCTTGCCTTGGCCGGGATATGACCCTGTCCTTTAGGGGGGAGGTGACATTCAACACATCCCGTTTTATCACCCGACCTTGTAATATAGTGTGGCGATTGCTTCCACGATGTGGTGGCCTGGGGATGAATATGACAGCTGGCACAGAAATCATTCCCGGATGTCACCTTTATGGCCTTGTCCCCTCCAATGACCAGGAGCATACCAAGAATTATACCGGGGATGAAAATGATCCAGAATTTCTTCATGTATTATTATTGGAAAGAATAATCGCTCAATATAAAAAAAACTTTTTCATATGGGCACGATGTTTGATTATTTTTACAGGCATAAAAAATTATCCCGGAAATTATGAAGAAGATTATAAGTGCCCTGATATTTATTCTCTGTACACAGGTTCTGCTGTCTCACCCATGGAAACCTTCACATTATGTTATAATCGACACTGACGGGGGAATGGATGACCTGAAGGCAATAAATATGCTGCTTGCCTCACCCGATGTGAGGGTACTGGCAATCATAGCCTCGGGAGGCGTAATGCCTGCCGGTGAAGCCTATGTGAAAATCAGAAGCCTTCTTGACAGCTATCACCACCAGGGATTAATGGTTGGAATAAACAGGAACCCTGCCGCCAGGGAGATGCCTGTCCCAATGAACTATGCCTGGGCTGATGACACGGGTGTAAGCTCAGATAATGCTGCAAATTTTATTGAGGTGCTGACTTATGTGCTGAAATATGAAAAAACGCCGGTCAGTTTCATTTCCCTCGCCAGTCTTAATACAGTTTACAGATTTTCTGAAAATAAGCCCGGACTGTTCAGTCAGGTAAAGGAAATTATCTGGAGCAATGATGGTATTAAACCGCTTGAAGGATTCAATTATGAGCTTGACACCGCCTCGGCTGGGAAAATGCTTGAAAATGAAACACCACTGAAAGTTGTGGGGTATTATTTTATGGAGTTTTATACCAGTACACTGCTTGATAAAATTGAAACTATAAATAACCCCTATGCCAGGAGAACGGCTGAGCTTTTCAGATCAGGTGAAGATCACGATTTTATCCTTGGGCTTGTAGACGATATGATACCTATCTACCTTCATTATCCCGGACTTTTTATTGCCGACTCCCTTGATAAGGTCTCTTTCTACAGCCCTGGCATCGAAAAGTTCAGTGACGATTTGATATGTGATATTCTTTCCGGCAATACGGTTAACAGGAACCAGGTCTTCAAGGACATCCCCGTTGATACATCCTTTTATTTCGCCGACCTGCAGGAATATATCCCAGATATTATTAAACGGCATGGCAAGGAAGAATTTGATGCCGGTGTATTGACCAATGAATTGCACAGGCATTTTGGGATTTATGCAACAATAGGTGTTAAGATGGGGATCAGGGCAAGGGAATATTTTCATATAGGTGTTGATGAAATGAAGGTTATATCATATGCCGGCGAGGTAACCCCGGTAAGCTGTATGAATGACGGCCTCCAGGTCAGCACGGGTGCCACCGCGGGCCACGGGCTTTTGAAAGTGGTGAATGATGACGGTATCCCCGAAGCCACCTTTACCTATATGGATATGACCATCAAATTGAGCCTCAGGAATGATATAGCTAACGAAATCAGGAAGGAACTGAAGGAAATCAATTTCATCCATGGCCTCGACAGCAATATCTACTGGGAACTGGTGCGGCAGAAAGCAATTTTATACTGGAAGAACCTTGACAGGCACGTGATATTTGAGATCAGGGCTATCGAAGAGAATACAGGCGCTGAGAGTCCGGAACGAGATACCAGAACCCTTATCAAGGATCCGGCTATATTTCACTGAAGTTCATAAGCCTGTCTTCCCTGATCCCCCTGGTAGTGTCTTTCACCGTGCAACATTCCGTGAATACGTCATGCTCGAAGAACAGAATATATTTATTTGTAAGGGCTTCCTCAAGAATATCCCGTTTCTCTTTAATTGTTGCCAGCTGGTCAAGATCATAACTCATATTCCATAGCAGTGGTATATGTGCCACTGTGGGTATGAGGTCTGCGGCAAAAACAATCTTTGTTCCCCTGTAGTCTATTACGGGCAATAATTGTCCCGGAGTATGCCCGTTTACTATCCTCACCTCAAACCCTTCAAATAACTTACCGGCCTTTTCTACCATATGCAATTTACCATGACCCAACATTGGAAGGAGGTTTTCTTCGAGAAAACTATCGGCCTCACGTGGATTGGGGTTAACGGCCCAGTCCCACTGCTGCCTGCTAACCCAGTACTTTGCACTGGGAAAAACCATCTCATAAGCCTTACTCCCGGCAACTTTCCTGACACCACCTCCGCAATGATCTGCATGAAGATGGGTAAGTACCACATCGGTAATATCATCCAGACTGTATCCTGCTTTTTTCAACCCTCCTTCAAGACCGTCCCCTCCGTTCAGGTGAATATGACTGAAAAATTTTTTACCCTGCTTATCTCCCCAGCCATTATCGATTAATATCACATTCTCACCGTTATCCACCACGAGCGAACGAAGTGCCAGGTTTATCAGGTTATCTTCATCGGCAGGGTATCGTTTATTCCATAAAACTTTAGGCACTACACCGAACATAGCACCTCCGTCAATTTTAAAATTTGTAATATGTACGGGTGACAATTTCATGGTGAAAAAAATTTTCACAAATATACAGTGCTTTAACAGAGATAAAAAGTAATTTGTTGTTGAACCGGGCATCGAGTAACCGGGACGAGCTCGCGAGCCTGTTTTGACTGAAGATTTTGGGAGAGAACAATTGTTTAATCATTTTAATGGGTAATTTTGCACAAAGTTTTATTATGAGGATACATTTTATTGCCATCGGCGGGGCGGTGATGCATAACCTGGCCATTGCATTGCATAAGAATGGGCATGATGTCAGTGGTTCAGATGATGAAATATTTGAGCCCTCAGCCTCAGATCTGGACAGGTATGGCCTGCTTCCTCCCGAGAAGGGCTGGTATCCCGGGAAGATCAGCACTGACATTGATACAGTAATACTTGGTATGCATGCGCGAAATGATAATCCTGAATTAATGAAAGCACAGGATCTGGGATTAACTGTTAAATCATTCCCGGAATATCTTTATAACCAGGCCAGAAACAAGAAGCGGGTGGTGATAGGAGGCAGCCATGGCAAGACTACAATTACCTCGATGATTATGCATGTTTTGAAGTCATGCAACAAGAAATTTGATTACATGGTAGGATCAAAGGTTGATGGTTTTGATACCATGGTAAACCTGTCAGAGGATTCAGAAATTGCTGTTTTCGAAGGAGATGAATATCTCAGCTCGGCTCTTGACCGGCGACCAAAATTTCATGTTTACAAGGCAGATATTGCTGTAATTAACGGTATTTCCTGGGATCATATCAATGTCTTCCCTGATTTCAATACTTACCTGGAGCAATTCAGGGTATTTGCCGATACCATAAGTGAAAATGGTAAACTGGTTTATTTCAGCGATGATGCACTTGTTAACAATATCGCTGAAGGAGCACGGGAAGACATAATAAGGCTACCATATTCTGTTCATGGCTATTTTCAGAACAGGAAGGGTTTTTTTGCCGCCACTCACAACAGGGTTCAGAAGATGGAAATCTTTGGGGAGCACAATATGCAGAATCTGAGTGCAGCCCTGGCGGTGTGCCGTGAGCTGGGAATAAACGAAGATGTATTCTACCATGCAGCAGGCAGTTTCAAAGGTTCCTGTAAACGACTGGAATTATTGAGCCGGGGTGAAACCTGTGCTGTTTACCTCGACTTTGCCCACGCTCCGTCAAAGGTAAAAGCAAGTGTTGATGCTGTGGCAGAAAGGTATCCGCGACACAGGCTTGTAGCCTGCCTTGAATTACATACCTACAGCAGCCTTAATGAAGACTTTTTAAGAAATTATAAAAACAGCCTTGACGAAGCCGACAGTTCTTTTGTTTATTATAATCCACATGCGCTGGAAGTGAAGAGGATGAAAATGCTGGATAAGGAGAAGGTAAAACATTCATTCGGGAATGATAATCTTATTGTTATAAATGATTCGGATGAGTTATTTTATAAAATTAAGGAAGAGACAGGTCCCGATACTGTTTATTTGTTTATGAGTTCAGGCGACTTTAACGGGTATGATCTTGTTTCATTTGCCCGCGACCTGATCCGGTATTGATTAAAAATATTTGAGCTATGGAATTTCAGGTTGTTCTGAACGCATTTTTACTGACACTCTTTGCCGGACTGTCAACCGGTATTGGCTCGGCACTTGCTTTCTTTACCAAGAAGACCAATACACGCTTTCTGTCAGTCAGCCTGGGCTTTTCAGCAGGAGTAATGATATACGTATCATTTGTTGAAATACTTTTTAAAGCCAGCGAATCACTAACCCTTGTTTACGGGGAGGACAAAGGATGGTGGTTTACTGTTGCAGCGTTTTTCGCAGGCATACTTTTCATCGCTATTATTGACAGGTTCATCCCTGTCGTTGAAAACCCCCACGAGGTCAGGCTTATTGAGGATATGGACAGGAAACCGTCAAAAACAAAGCTTATGCGGATGGGAATGTTCACTGCCCTCGCAATAGGTATTCATAATTTCCCGGAAGGGCTTGCAACATTCACTGCCGCTCTGGATGACCCGGAACTGGGTCTCGCAATAGCAATAGCTATAGCAATCCATAATATCCCTGAAGGTATAGCCGTATCGGTACCGGTATATTACGCCACAGGAAGCCGCAGGAAGGCATTCACCCTTTCCTTCCTGAGCGGATTGTCCGAACCTATTGGTGCCCTGATAGGATTTGCCATACTCATGCCCTTCATGAACGACCAGTTATTTGGTCTGCTTTTTGCAGCAGTGGCAGGGATAATGGTATTTATCTCCCTGGATGAATTGCTTCCGGCAGCAAGGGAATACGGGGAACACCATTTATCAATATACGGCCTGCTGGCAGGAATGGCAGTCATGGCATTCAGTCTGTTGATTATCTGATAATGATAATTGTTTTTTGAGAAGAAATTTTATTTAGCTATAATTGCCGTTTCTGAAAAAACAACTAAAAAATTACTATAAAATGAAGAAAAGCGTATTAGTCCTGATAACAATTTTTTTCCTCGGTTTCACTGTCAGTGCCCAGGATTACAAAACCAGTCTTGGCCTCAGGGCGGGCTTCCCCTATGGCATTACAGTTAAACATTTTCACAACAGGACAAATGCTCTTGAAGGCATACTGGCCAGTAGCTGGGGTGGATTTGTTATTACCGGACTTTATGAGAATGAGCACTGGACGGGTGAATATCCCGGCCTTAACTGGTACTGGGGTTTTGGCGCCCACATAGGTTTCTGGAATAATAACAGGTACATAGATGATATTAACGTTGGCTCAGTTCTGGGTGCAGATTTTACCCTTGGTCTTGAATATACCTTCGATGATATCCCGCTAAACCTTGCCCTTGATATTATGCCCAGTGTTAACCTCATAGGATATACCGGCTGGGGAGGTATCCACGGGGGATTATCGGTCAGGTATGTCTTTTAATCCAGGACCACCTGTATCCCGGCCTTTTTCAATATTAGATTTGCTTTATTGAAAAAAAGGTATTTTCTTTGCATCCGCTTTCTATAAAAGAGAGTTCTTTGCTCCGTTCGTCTAGTGGTTAGGACGCAAGGTTTTCATCCTTGTAGCAGGGGTTCGATTCCCCTACGGAGTACAAATTTTACGAATCAGAGGAGATTATTAAGATGGCTAATCACAAATCAGCGGAAAAGAGAAACAGGCAGAGCGAGAAACGCAGGCTGCATAACAAGTATTTTGTAAAGACCATGCGTAACAGCCTGAAAAAACTTCGGGCAACATCTGATAAGGAAGAAGCAAAGGAGCTTTATCCTAAAGTATCATCCATGCTTGACAGACTGGTAAATAAAAATGTTATTCATAGGAATAAAGCCGCAAACCTGAAGTCATCGCTGACAAAACATGTAAATAACCTGTAAGAGATTATAATTTTAATTAAGGCTGTCCTTCCCCGGGCAGCCTTTTTTTTTAATTTTTCATTCCCTTTATGTAAATTGCAGCAGAATAAAAATCTTGCTGTATGTCACTTAAAATCAAAGACTGGGCCCTTGAGGACAGGCCCCGGGAGAAACTCCTCTACAAAGGTATATCAAGTCTCAGTGATGCTGAATTGCTGGCTATCCTGATAGGATCGGGAAGCAATGATAAATCGGCAGTCGACCTGGCACGGGAAATACTGAAGCTTGCCTCCAACAACCTGAATCGCCTGGGTAAGCTGGATGTACATGATCTTGTTAAACTGAAAGGTATAGGTACAGCCAAAGCCATTAATATCATGGCTGCCCTTGAGCTTGGCCGCAGACGAAAATCCGCAGAGATTATTGAAGCTGCAAAAATAAGATCAAGCAATGATGTGTATACAATCTTCAATCCACTGCTTGCCGACCTCACCCATGAGGAATTCTGGCTGCTCTACCTGAACAGGTCAAATAAGATACTGAGCAGGCATAAACTCAGCCAGGGCGGTATAAGCGGCACCATCACCGACGTGCGCTTAATTATTAAAAAAGCCCTTGAACTGCTGGCCTCTTCAATTATCATATGCCACAATCATCCCTCGGGCAACCTCGATCCCAGCGAAGCCGACACACGCATAACCATGAAAATCAGGGAAGCCGCTTCCTGCTTTGATATCAGTCTCCTCGACCATGTTATTGTTACCGATAACGGGTATTACAGCTATGCTGACAACGGAACACTGTGATCCCCCTGTCCCCGCCGGCTCCGACGAGGACCGCTTCGCCCAGGTTTAAAGGGGAAACCGGGTCAGAGGGGGATCTTTACATTCTTCCATTAACTCGGCTATAGTCCTGTTGAAAACAGGATGCACAAAGCCGGGAGCCAGATCTGCCATGGGCTGCAATACAAACATACGCTTATGGAGAAGAGGATGGGGAATGATCAGTGGTTTACTGCTTATGATCTCATCTCCGTAAAACAGTATATCAATATCTATTACCCGGTCTGAATAAGCTGTCAGCATCCTTGTCCGGCCCATTTTATTTTCTGCCTCCTGTACAATATCAAGTAAATCAAAGGCATCTGTCTTTGTCCTGACCTCTATAACCTGGTTTAAAAAATCATGATCACTGTCAAAGCCCCATGGTTCTGAAACATAAACATGCGACACCGACATAATATCCATCAGGTTCCCATCCAGAAGTTTTCTTGCATCCGCAAGATTTCCGGCCCTGTCGCCCATATTTGTACCCAGACCCAGGTAGGCTGTAATCATTTTCAAAACGTTTTCACCAGGCTTCAAAATTATTAATTCATTTCGAACCAAACTACCCTGTCCTTGTTTTTTATATATTTGAAGTCTTAATTTAAGCTGTAAAATACACATCATGAAAAGTTTTCTGAAATACACACTTGCAACCATTACAGGCCTGCTTATTGCAGGATTATTATTCTTTTTTATCAGCCTGGCCAGTTTCAGTCTTATGATTGCTTCGGCAGAAAAGCCCGTTAGCATAAAATCAAATTCAATCCTTGTACTGAATACAGGACTGATAATTCCGGAACAGGGGATGAATGATCCATGGAGTTCATTTGATCCCATCGAATTTACCTTTAGACCTGCCCCCGGCATAAATGATATTCTTTCAAACCTGGAAAAGGCAGCCACGGATGACAGGATAAAGGGATTGCTGATTACAAACGGAATGATGGTCAACGGATGGGGGAAGGCGGAAGAAATAAGAAATGCCCTTCTCCGGTTCAGGGAATCAGGTAAATTCATTATATCATATACCGACTATATCCTGAGCCAGGAAGCATATTATATTTCAAGTGTTGCCGACAAAATATATGTTAATCCCAATGCCATAATGGAGTTCAAGGGACTTGCATCAGAGGTGATATTTTATAAGAATGCGCTTGAAAAACTGGGCGTTAACGTCCAGGTTATAAGGCATGGCAAATACAAGGGAGCAGTCGAAAAATACATGCTGAGCGGCCTTAGTGATGCCAACCGTGAGCAGATAGAAAGATATATAACAAGTATCTGGGGCCACCTGGTAAACAATATATCTGAATCGCGTCAAATAAGTACAGAAGAACTGAACAGGCTGGCTGATGACCTGGTGGTTTTTGACTTGGAAAAAGCTCTCGAGGCAGGCCTGATTGATGGGATGAAGTACAGGGATGAACTCCTTGAAGAAATAAAAAGCCTCACCGGGACGGAAGATGATAAAAAGCCCGAGCAGGTTAGCATGTCCAAATACAGTAAGGCTGTGATTGACAAAAAGGAGAAAGCCGAATCATCAATAGCAGTTGTATATGCCGAGGGGACAATAAATATGGGCCATGGCCAGACAGGCAATATTGGAGGCGATTCTTTCTCTGCAATGATGCGAAAAATAAGGGAATCAGATGATTATAAAGCTGTGGTAATAAGGGTTAATTCCCCGGGAGGCAATGCCATGGCTTCTGATAATATGTGGAGGGAGATTGAGCTCACAAACAGGGAAATACCCGTTGTTGTATCAATGAGCAACTATGCTGCTTCAGGAGGTTATTACATGTCCGTCCCGGCCACAAAAATATTTGCCCAGCCCACTACATTGACAGGATCCATCGGGGTCTTCGGGATTTACCCGGAAGCGAGTGCCCTCATGGAAGAAAAGCTGGGCATAACACGGGATGTGGTTAAAACGAATAAAAACTCGGATATGCTGTCTATATTCAGGGGTATGACCAGCCAGGAGGAAATGATATACCAGCAACATGTTGACAAGACCTATGAAGTATTTGTCAAAAGGGTCTCGGAGGGCAGGGATATCAACGAAGAAAAAGTTGATTCAATGGGACAGGGACAGGTATATACCGGGAAAGATGCTCTTGGCCTGAACCTTGTGGACAATATCGGGGGACTCCGTGATGCAATCGAAGAAGCTGCGACGCTGGCATCTCTGGAAGATTACGATATAAAGGAATACCCCGAAGCTGAAGATATATACACAAAACTGATGAAAAGCCTTACCGGTGATATAAAGGCTAAATTAATAAAGAAGGAGCTCGGTGAGCTGTCAAAATATTATGAGAGTATCAATGAGTTGCGAACACTTACAGGTGTCCAGGCGCGCCTGCCATATATCATTGAAATCAGGTAATGCTGAAGAACCTGCAAAAAATATTGCTCTTCCCCTTCTCCCTGTTTTATGGCATGGTAATAAGGCTGCGTAACTGGCTCTTCGATAAAAATATTCTGAATTCCACCGGCTTTGATCTCCCTGTCATAACAGTTGGAAATATTACTGTGGGAGGAACAGGTAAGACACCTCACGTAGAATACCTTGTAAAACTACTTAAGGACGAGCACAATATTGCCGTGCTTAGCAGGGGCTACAAAAGAAAGACACGCAATTTCAATATTGTTACAGCCAGTTCCAGTGTTAGTACCTCGGGTGACGAAGCCCTGCAGATAAAATGCAAATATCCAGGTATAACAGTAGCTGTTGACAGGAAGAGGGTTCACGGCATTAACGAAATCCTCGCAAAGGAACCTGATGTCGACCTGGTAATCCTTGACGACGCCTACCAGCACAGGTATGTAAGAGCCGGCCTCAGCATATTGCTTATAGATTTTAACAGGCCTTTGACAAAAGACTGCCTCTTTCCTGCCGGAAGGTTAAGGGAACCCGGGTCTTCAGCAAAAAGGGCCGACATAGTCCTGGTGACAAAATCACCTGCCCGGCAGGGACCGGGTGAGACAGAGGAGAAGATAAAGGAAATCCCTCTGTCTTCAGCACAGCAGGTATTCTTTACGGGATTGTCATACGATCGGCCGGTCAATATTTTCACAGGGGAGAATCCCGGAATAAAAATGAATCAGATAGCTGAGGACCTGAAAAATGTTCTTCTGGTAAGCGGAATAGCTGACCCGGGGCCTCTGGTGAGTTATCTTAATGAATATAAGCTTAATATAAAGCATCTTAAATACCCTGATCATCATTCCTTTAACAACAGGGACCGCAGGCTGATCAGAGAAAAATATATGTCAATGCCCGAAGGGCAAAGGTGTTTAATCACAACGGAAAAAGATGCTATACGGCTAAGGGAAATCCTCGTTGAGGAAGATTTCCCCGATGATAAACTGTTTTATCTCGGGATCAATGTTATTTTCCGTGATGAAGATAAGAGCAAATTTGATAAACTAATTATAGACTATGCTGGAAAAAATAGAAGAAACGGCAGCCTTTCTTAAATCAAAAGGATTTACGGCACCTGATGCCGGAGTAGTACTGGGGACCGGGCTTGGCGGACTGGTGTCAAAGATAAAAATCATACATGAGGTTGATTACTCAGAAATACCTAATTTCCCGGTATCGACCGTTGAGGGTCATGAGGGAAAGCTTATTTACGGTGATTTTGGCTCCAAAAAGATTGTAGCCATGAAAGGCCGTTTCCATTATTACGAAGGCTATACAACGGCCCAGCTCGTATTTCCGGTGCGGGTTATGAAATACCTGGGCATAAAATACCTGTTCCTTTCGAATGCAGCCGGAGGAATAAACCCTGATTTCAGCGTCGGGGACATTATGATCATAACAGATCACATCAACTTCCTTCCAAACCCACTCATAGGACCAAATAATAACATGATTGGCCCGCGATTCCCGGATATGAGCGAGGCTTATGACAAAGATCTCATAACAAAAGCAGACGAAGTATCGCGGAAACTGAATATTGAAGTTAAGAAAGGCATATACCTGGCCACCACAGGACCCACCTTTGAGACTCCTGCCGAATACAAGCATTTCAGGAATATAGGGGCAGATGCTGTGGGCATGTCAACCGTGCCGGAGGTGATTGTTGCAAGGCATATGAGTATCCCCTGTTTTGCGGTAAGCATCATCAGTGACCTGGGCGTGGAAGGGAAAATACATTATATCACCCATGAAATGGTAAGCCAGGCTGCAGCCGCAAGCGAATCCAAAATGACGGCAATAATGACAAAACTGATAGATAAAATCTGACAGACGGAATGCAGAATAGTGAGAAAGTAAGAAAAAACGGGTTTCAGACAGCTAATGTAATACTTATTTCTCTGGCTCATCTTACTCACGATGTATACACTTCCTTCCTCGCACCCATCCTGCCCCTGCTTATACAGAAACTGAATATATCACTCTTTCTCTCAGGCTTGCTGGCGGTTGTGCAGCGTGTGCCTTCCCTGTTTAATTTCCTGATAGGCATACTGTCCGAAAACCTGAAGGTAAGATATTTCGTAATATTTGCCCCTGCTGTAACTACAGTAGCCATGAGCTTTATTGGTGTTGCACCAACATATATTATACTGGTAATCTTGATTTTCGTAAGTGGCGTAAGCTCCACACTTTTTCATGTCCCTGCCCCTGTTATGGTAAAAAAAATATCAGGGGAACGAACCGGTATGGGTATGAGTTTCTATATGCTGGGGGGTGAACTGGCACGGACGCTTGGCCCCCTGGTTGTCGTTGCTGCAGTTGAACAATGGGGTCTGAATGGTACCCTCAGGCTAATACCCTTTGGCATTATTGCCTCATTCATTCTTTACATCAAGCTCCATAAAATATCTATAAGCGAGGAAATTAAAACCGAAAAACCTGATTACCCGGGAATATTCCGGAGGTTTCTTCCCGTTTTTCTTACCCTTGCCGGAATAACATTTTTCAGGGGGGCAATGAAATCGTCTCTGACACTTTATCTTCCTGTCTACCTTACAGGCAAGGGAATGGAACTGTGGGGAGCTGGCATATCACTCTCTGTGCTACAGCTGGCTGCTGCGGCAGGCACCTTCATTTCTGGTTCAATATCTGACAGGATAGGCAGGCGAACGACACTGGTCATCGTAACAATATTATCCCCGGTGCTGATGATACTGTTTCTGCAGTCCTCAGGCATTGCCAGTATCATATTACTTGTTTTCATGGGTATCTTCCTGGTAGGGCCTGAATCGGTAAACCTGGCAATAATACATAACCTCGATACCAAACATCTTCCTTTTGTTAACGGGGTATACATGACTATCAACTTTTTTATCAACGCGGTCATGACGCTCGGGGTGGGAGCCTTTTCTGATCATATCGGTATGGACAAGACATATTTAATAGCCGCACTGCTGGCCTTCCCTTCAATCATATTTGCCATGATGGTACCTGAAAAGAAGTTTAATAATGCAGCTGATCAGTAGTACACAACAGTACATACCTTTTTCACAAGCACCGGGAGCCTGCCGGCAGGTACTATGGTTGAACAGATAATGTAAATGCCTTCCCTTACAGGATTCCCCCTGTCGTCACATCCATCCCAGATTATTAATGAGCTGGAACCCGATGCCAGCTTATCGGCCAGAGTCCTGACGGGGTAACCCATATCGTTAAAGACCAGCACAGTAAGAATATTCTGATCACTGGCCGAAGTGACCAGTATCCTCAGGTAATCTTCAAATCCATCATTATCAGGGCTTATTTTTCCTGATGACAAACTCATGGCGCCCTTGCTCCCAATATCTTCCGGGCCTTCTGCAACTGAGTTTATTATTCCCGGAGTAGCATAACCGGAGTTGCCCGAAGCCGATCTCCAGTTACTCCTGTCCGTAGCAGGAATATCTGTTGAAATACGTTCAAGGGAGATACCGCAGGTTACTGACAACATGGCAGAGTGCATCTCCTCAGAATAATCCATTCTGTCTATAAGAATAAGATTCCTGTTAAAAAGAAGGAGGCTGCCTCCCTTATCAGGTAACGAAGGCAGGGAGCCCGGCTCAAAGATCCTGTCCTCATCACAATTGATGCATTGATTAATAATAGCTTCACGATCATCTGTTATCACATAATAATCCCCCGGCATGAGGCAACGACACTCATCTGACAGCCAGCAAATTGTACCGGTGTCTGATTTCTCTTCATCATAAGTGACAATAAAGAGATCTGACATATCCGCTATCTTTCCGGAATTATTATAGAACTCTATAAACTCAGCACCCCCGGGCAGAGGGTCAAACATTATTTCATTGAAAAGTATATCCCGGGCTTCAGTAACAAGAGGCAGCCCAAAACGATTATCTTTTATTACAAGGCTGTTACCGGCCACATCACTTACATCATTCAGGGAGTTTATCTCATAAATAATTCCCCTCTTCAGGCTGTCTGCCAGCTCAATATTTATGCTTCTGAACAATGGATCAGCGCTTTCGGCTTCTGTCAGGCCAATATCCTGCACTGACCAACTCCGGGGATCCATTGCTTCCGGGTCCATGGTCTCAGAAAATGCAAGGTGCACATGCCTGTCCGTGACCGGGTAGATATTGATCAATGCAGGATTCTCCAGGTCGGGGTTAAAGGAGTTCACAGAGTTAATCCTTCCCGGTGTTCCCCCTGACCTGTCTTTTGATTCAGTCCAGTTTGACCTTCCTGCAAGGGGATAGTCATAATCGATCATCTCGAGTGCCCAGCCTCCATATTGCTTAAGCTGGTTTTTGTACCACTTAATATTATATTCAAGACCATGAATAAATTCACTCTCCTGATCCCTCAATAAAATCATATCAACAGTATTATTAAGGCTGAATCTGCGGTCAGGGTATATCGTTCTGCCATAACCCATAAATAATTCAGCATCAATTTCATTAGTGATCAGGACATAAGTATCCTGCTCAAAGCGGAATGCCGGAAGCAGGTATTCATCGGTCCCGGTAATAATTTTTAATCCTGAAATATTAAGATCAAAACCCGAGGTATTATACAGCTCAATATATTCGGCATCCGGCAATCCTGCAGGGGGCTCCGGGTCGAACATTACCTCAGAGATTATTATATCGTCTCTTCCGGGTATAACAAGCGGGATACTGTCAATTATGGTATCACAACAGTTAGACCACAGGTCACATACATTACTTATATGCAGCTCATAATAAGTTTTATTGGCAAGAGACTGTTCAAATCTCAAAAGATATGATTCACCTTCCCGGATTATTTCATCCGGGTTCATATTCCCCGGCATCAGTGTGCAGCATTGCCTCCCGGGAGGGTCAGCAAGGCTTTCATTAAATTCAAGTATAAGAGTTTTATTACCTGAAAAATATGCTGTATCAACAATGGGTGGCTGCGTGTCTGCCTCTATATGACCTTCAATAATAACATCATCAATCCAGAGCTTACGATCCTGGGACGATGAGTATTCAAACATTATCCCTGCCCATCCCGCGTAATATAAATCACTGTCGTTTCCTTCACCGATTAATACCTGGTTGTCCTGTGTGTCAGCAATGAAAACCTGCCAGTGGCCGTCAGTATTTCTCTTTACGGTAAGGGCAAGAACAGAATCGATACCTATATTATTCTGCCAGTTCAGGGAGGTTGACAACACTACCGATGCGCGTCCTTCAGTGAGCTTCCATAAGCGCAGTGTATCGTCATAACCGCTTAAGTTAACTCCCAGAGCAAAGCCTGATACCGTGCCGCCCGGTATCATTCCCGGCGGAGCTTCATCAGACAGAAGAAAGAAAGACCAGTTATTTGATGAAGAGGGATTATAAGCGTGTCTGATCTTAAATTTCCACTTTGTGTCGGAAAAAGCAGGCTGAAGGCCATTTATGCCGATACCAATCTGATCGCATCCCGAATCACTGTTATCGAAGGAATGATGAAGAGATAATTTCCCGTTTATTACGAATAATGAATCAGCTTCCCAGCGGTCTCCTCCGGTCAGTAACCAGTCACCTGTTAGGCCCGATTCAAAATTCTCATAAACAACCTGGGCACATACCATACCCGGTACAAGCAAAAACAACAATAAAACTTTTCTCATGCAGCGAATTGATGATAGTGGCTAAAAAACTATCTTTACAACATTAGTCTTATAAATTTCTGTAATAAATCTCAAAAAAACAAAAAAGTTTATGAAGAAAGTTGCCGTTGTTGGTGTAAGCGGGATGGTTGGCAGGGCAATGCTTGAAATACTGGAAGAGCGAAATTTTCCTGTGGAAATACTTTTACCGGTGGCATCTGGGAAATCTGTCGGGAAAGAAATTATCTTCAGGGGCAGCAGGCATAAGATTATAAGTATTACTGAAGCGCTTAAGCAAAGCCCTGATCTGGCACTTTTTTCCGCAGGAAGTGCTTTATCACTTGAATGGGCTCCCGAGTTTGCCAAAAAGGGCACTCATGTCATAGACAATTCTTCTGCCTGGAGGATGAATGAGGATGTACCGCTTATTGTTCCTGAAATAAATACCGGAGACATAGGGAGGGAACACAGGATAATAGCTAATCCCAATTGTTCCACCATACAATTGTTGATGGTTATGGCGCCACTGCACCGGGCTTACGGAATAAAGCGCATGGTGATATCAACTTACCAGTCGGTCACGGGAACAGGGAAAAAAGCACTTGAACAGCTGGATAATGAGATAAGGGGCATACAGGGGGATATGGCCTACCCTCATCCCATATTCATGAATTGTTTGCCGCACTGTGATACCTTCCTTGACAACGCTTACACCCGGGAGGAGATGAAACTGCTTAATGAGACAAGGAAAATACTCGGCGATAACAGCATACAGGTAACAGCAACAGCGGTAAGAGTACCTGTCACCGGAGGTCATTCCGAATCGGTTAATGCAGAATTCAAAAAAGATTTCGACCTGACTGAAGTAAAGGAACTGCTTAATCAAACAAGGGGGCTGATTGTGAGAGATGATCCCGGACAAAATATTTACCCAATGCCTGTTGATGTCAGGGGAAGAGATGAAGTTTTTGTCGGCCGCATCAGGAGAGATTATTCCTGCAACAATGCACTTAATATGTGGATAGTGACTGACAATATCCGCAAGGGTGCGGCTACGAATGCGGTACAGATAGCGGAAATTATTAATGGATAGAGACGCGATTAATATCGCGTCTCTATCCATACCTAATACAAAAAATTATTGTACGGATAAATTTTCTCGTGGAGTTTTTTCACTTCCTGGTACAGCAAATTCTTAAAGGCTTCGATATTTGTTTTTTCCTTTGCTGAAATAAATATTGTAATGGCATCCTTATTCCCTGCCATCCAGCTCTGGCTCAGCTCTTCGAGGGTATAATTCCCCCTTCCCCTTTCAGTCAGGTCATCCTCATCCTTCCTGGAATAAGTGAAGGCATCTATTTTATTAAATACAATAATTGTATCCTTATTATCGGCTTTCAGTTCATGCAGGGTTTCATTTACTATTCTGATCTGTTCTTCAAAGCCGGGGTGTGAGATATCCACAATATGACAGAGTATATCAGCTTCTCTCACCTCATCGAGTGTTGATTTAAATGACTCTATCAGCCCGTGGGGCAGTTTTCTTATAAAACCTACGGTATCTGACAGCAGGAAGGGGAGGTTATTTATTACCACTTTCCTTACTGTTGTGTCGAGGGTGGCAAACAGTTTATTCTCAGCAAAAACATCTGACTTACTCAGCATGTTCATTATGGTTGACTTACCAACGTTAGTATATCCCACAAGGGCCACCTGAACCATTTTCGATCTGTTTTTCCGCTGGACAGTACGCTGTTTGTCAATTTTTTGAAGCTGTTGTTTAAGCCTTGTTATCTTATCGCGTATTATACGCCGGTCTGTTTCTATTTCCGCTTCACCGGGACCTCTAAGACCAATACCGCCCTTCTGTCTTTCAAGGTGTGTCCACATCCTTGTAAGCCGCGGCAGCAGGTATTCATACTGTGCCAGTTCAACCTGCACCCTGGCATGCGCTGTTCGTGCCCTGCGTGCAAATATATCGAGGATAAGATTAGTGCGATCCAGTATCCTGCACTTCAGGACCTTTTCGATATTCCTCATCTGGGAAGGGCTCAGTTCCTCATCGAAGATTGCCAGGTTAATATCATTATCGCGGACAAATGTTTCAATTTCTTGTATTTTCCCTGAACCTACGAAAGTTTTGGGATCGGGTGCCGGTAGTTTCTGGACAAAGGTTTTCACCGGCACTGCTCCTGCTGTATCGGTCAGGAATGCCAGTTCATCGAGGTAATCAGCTACCTCATCTTCACTCTGCAGAGGAAGTATTACACCAATAAGGATAGCACGGTCGGTTTGTCCTGCTGTTTCAATCATTTTACCCATACTCACAAATTCAATTCAAAACGACCGCAGATTAATGCGTTACATTATTGATCAATAATCTCTTAGATTATGAACCTCCTGTTTCGTTCCATCGCACTTCTTATTCCCATTTTAAGTGCCTCGGAGCATCGGATTACCATTTCGATATCAGAAGGGAAGGGAACTGGTTCACTTCTTATTTTTTCGATTTCGGCAGGGCCGAGTGCTTCTTCGTCACCTATTGCCCTGGCTGAAACATGTTCAAAGAATGAATCCGCCACCAGGGGATCGCTTTTTAATACTTTTGCCGGCTTAACCGTTACTATTTCAACCTGACCGTCAATAATACATTTTTTAGATTGTACTGTTTCGATAAGGGCACATTGCACATTCTTGTATTTTTTCACTTTTATATCGTTCCCGAGAGTATCCTTCATCACATTCCCCTTGTCATCCAGGACATATTGAAATCCATTCTCTATTTCCCTTTTTATCAGGGTATCTTTCTGGAAGGTATTATCGGGAGATACTGCAACTGACTTTATAATAACCGATACGATATAATCAAAGTCGGTTTCTTCATCCAGCTGCCTTGTATGGTATTCAACCCATGGATTATCGAGTCTTGGCAGGTCAAGTGCAAGCAGGTCGGTCTCAAATTCAGGAGGGAAATTAACCGTTGACCGGTTTTCCACAGTAACCAAAACCCTGCTAATGCCGAGGTATCTTGACTCATCGATAAGCTGATCTATCCCCTCATAATCACCTACATATTCCTTTGCTCTTGTGAATTCAGCATTTGCCTGGCGATATGACTCTTTGGTTTTGTTCTTCATTAATTCCAGGCCATTGGCATAATAATAATCTGCTGCCTTGCTTTTTGCCGTTATCATTTCATCCATATAATCAACATATGGAAAATCGACTGTACGGTTACCCGATTTTAATGGTAATACTGTCCTGACCATGGATTGCCTGTCGTGCATTTTTTTATAAATCAGGTATATTTCATCCCAGTTCTGGGGTCTTCCTTCCATTTTCAGTAATCTTATCCTTTCATTATCCTGTTCGAGGACTATTTTATAGGACTGATCAAGGATGTCAATATTTTTGGTATCGTTCCTGTCTTTGCGGATTTTTTCAACAGCCTTTGTTACAGCTGCGTCATAATTGCCGGATTGCATCTTTTTCTTAGGTGAGGAACAGGATGCAAATAAGACAGTTATAATTACGGAATACAAAATTACCTTTCTCATATTAAGTACTTATTGGTTTACAGGCGATAAAGATATGATAATATAATTTTCCTCAAAAAAAAGCCGCCTCAATTATCAGGGCGGCCTTATCAGATCCTTAATGAGAGCTTACTGCAACTGGAAGTTAACTGTAATTGAAAAGCGTACACGCACGGGTGCTCCCCTCTGTTTTCCGGGGGACCATTTGGGTGAGTTTTCAACCACTCTCTTGGCTTCATTGTCGAGTGCAGGGTCAACGCCTCTCAATATTGTAACATTACTGACCGAACCGTCGGGTTCGACAACAAACATTATGAATACCTTACCCTGTATGCCGTTTTCGGCTGCTATCTGAGGATATTTTATTCTCTGCTGCACCCATTCACGGAACTTGTTCACATCGCCGCCCCTGAAAGTAGGCATATCTTCAACAACAACGAAAATTTCCTCTTCCTCTTCTTCCTCTTCTTCGGTTACTTCGAAATCGTACATCTGAATCTCGTCATCGAAATCAGCCTCGTCATCTTCGAATAATATTTCATTTTCGATAGCAACGTTATCGTCAACTATCTCAAATATCTCGGTCACCTTCGGTACTTCAGGCGGTGTTTCAGGTTGCATTTCGTCCATCTCGGTAATAGGGATCATATCTTCCTCAATCGCTTCATCGACACCTGCATCAAAAACATTATCCTTACGCGTCCCTGTTGTCCATTCAAAAGCAATAAGGCAAACTGACAGAACAATTACCAGTCCCAGCTGCAAAAAGATACCCTTACGCTTTTCCAGATTTACATTGTCGTTTTTCTTAATTTCCATTTTTTCAGATTTTGAGAGCCTAAAAATAAATATTAATATGAATATTTTCAAAAAATTAACAAAATACTACCATTAATATACGAAATTATTTTCTTTTTGTCAATTGTATCCGTCCTAAAATGTCTTTCTCACTATAAATGTTAAAATTAACCCTGTAGTAAAACACACTTTGCAGATAATAATTTTTAATATATTTTTGCAGTGTTTTTCGGGGATATAGCTCAGTTGGCTAGAGTGCGTGACTGGCAGTCACGAGGTCAGGGGTTCGACTCCCCTTATCTCCACCTCCGCAGGATCAAGGATCAAGCGGAAAACAATCACCCCCGCCAGGGGGTTTTTTGTTTTTTGAGGCGCCCGAATGAGCTTGCTTATTTGGGGCGTCTAAAAAAAGAAAAATCTACTTGCTGATGAACTGCGTTACTGGGACGATGATCAACATGCCTTCGTACTGGAAAAAGACAGGATCAATCTGATGCCGGGTACCTCGTCCGCGGATATACGGTTGACCGGGTTTCTGGAGGTAATGTAATATGTTTTCGAACAGGCGCGGCAGATTCCTGCGTTAGCAGGAATGGCTATTAATAGTATTCTGTATATTTATGCCTTAATTACAAAATCAAATCATAACTGCTATGAAAAAGACCATAATCCTGTGCCTCTTGATTGTTGCCACATCAATTCAGCTTAGTGCACAGAAGAAAAACCTTACACGCGAAGACTATGACCAATGGCAAAACCTGGGATCCTATGCAATCTCTGATGATGGTAACTGGATCTCCTATACCATATCACCCGTCAAAGGCAATGATACCCTTTTTGTAGTATCATCAGATAAGAAAACTGTATACAGGCTCGGACTTTGCTCCTCTCCTGCCTTTACAGAAGACTCACGGTGGCTGGCTGCAAGCAAGGGTTACAGCGAGGAAGAAACAGAGAAAATGAAAGAGCAGAAAAAGAAGATAAAGAATAAGGTGGTGTTGCTTAACCTCGAAAATGGCAAAAAAAGAACCTTTGACGACATCCGGAAATTTTATCTGAGCAAAGACAACAGACACCTCATAATGAGTGCTTATGCCGGGGATGAAAGTAAAAGTTTTGACATGTATATTTATGATCTCGGTAATGGCAGCTTAAAAAATATAGGTAACGTATCTGAATACGGACTGAACAAGGAAGGAGACCGCCTTGCCTACATAATTGATGCTGAAGGAATGAAAGGGAATGGTGTGGAATTGTTCAACCTTGAGGATTACTCCATAAGGATGATAGATACAGATACAAGTACCTATTCCGACCTTACCTGGGAAAAAGAAGGTAAGGCCTTCAGTTTTCTTAAATCATTTTCAGATACAGGCTATGTTGAAAAAAATCATATTGTTTTTGCCGTGCGCAACATATACACGCAGCCGGAAATAAGAAAATTAAAGCCCCTGGATGCAGATGCCATCCCTCAAAATATGAGAGTAAGGGAAACATTTTCTCCAAGGTTCTCAAAAGACATGAAGATATTGTATTTCGGTATTTATGACTGGAATGTCAAAGAGAAAAAGGATAAGGATAAAAAGGATGAGAAGATACCCGATGTCGATATCTGGCACTGGAAAGATGATCCCATCAAACCGGCGCAGGAAAAAATGTACGAAAGGAGCGATAAGGATTTTGTTTACCTGTGCTCATGGAACCTGGACGATAATAAGATTCACCGTATCAGCAATGAAGAATTCAGGGAATACAATATCACTGCAGACGGCCGCAATGTGATTATCAGCACTGATCTCCCCTACCGCCCTGCATTCAGGCTCGGGCATTATGACCATTATTTAGTAAATGCTTCCACCGGTGAACAGAAAGTTATTATTGAGAATTTTACACGTCTGGGTAATTCATCACCCGATGGCAAGTTCATACCCTATTTCAAGGATAAGAACTGGTGGGTTTACGATATCGAAAAAGATGAAAACAGGGTGATAAGTTTATCGATAGACACAGAGCTGTGGGATACCAGGGATGACAGTCCAAGGGAAATAAAACCTCCTTTCGGTTCCGGCGGCTGGTACGAAAATGACAGTCATATGCTTATCTATGATGAATACGATATATGGAAGGTATCACCTGTCACAGCTAAAGCTGAAAAACTGACAGACGGAAGGAAAGATAAAACCATTTTCAGAACCCTGAGGCTTGACTATGAAGAGAACTATTTTAAACATGAGGATGACCTTTACCTGTCGGCCAGGGGAGACAAGACAAAGAAGAGTGGTTTTTACCGTATAAGCCCGGATATGAAAATACGTGAACTTATCTATGATGATTATTTTATCTCAGGCCTGAGGAAAGCCAAAGAAGAAGATAAACTCTTATACCGTTTGGAAAGCTATACCGATTCGCCTGATCTTTTCCTTACAGCGGGCAATTTCAGGAAACAGGAACAGATAACAAATACCAATCCCCAGCAGTCAGACTATTACTGGGGAAAAAGCGAACTCATAAATTTCACCAATAAAGACGGCAGGGAATTGCAGGGGGCACTCCATTATCCTGCCAATTACCAGGAAGGCAAACAGTATCCCATGATAGTTTATATATACGAGATAAGGTCCACATCAGTACACAGGTACATAAGCCCGAGCCCTGAAAGTGCCTATAATATCACAAATTATACCACAGATGGGTTCTTTGTTTTCCAGCCAGATATAGTATATAAGACCAATCACCCGGGCGAGTCGGCAGCCGACTGCGTGGTGCCTGCCGTTGAAAAAGTCATCGAAACAGGGATGATTGACAGGGATAAAATTGCATTGATGGGTCACAGCTGGGGCGCCTACCAGACAAGCTTTATTATTACCCGGACCGACCTGTTTGCAGCGGCTATTGCAGGAGCGCCATTGATTAATATGATAAGTATGTACAACGAAATATACTGGAACACCGGTGGCCCGAACCAGCAAATATTTGAAACCTCCCAGGGCAGGCTGAGGGAGCCATGGTGGGGAATAATGGACGAATATATGGCCAACAGCCCCATGTTCAATGCTGCCAGTATTACAACTCCCCTCCTGGTTACCTTTGGAAACCAGGATGGTGCTGTTGACTGGCACCAGGGTATTGAAATGTTTACCACTATGAGAAGAATGCAAAAACCATTTATCCTGCTCGTTTATGAGGGAGAAAACCATGGACTCAGGAAAAAGGAAAACATGGTCGACTATTCATTGAAAGTAAAACAGTTCATTGACCACTACCTGCTTGGCAAACCGGCGGAAAAATGGATTAAAGAAGGCAGGACATTCATCGAAAAGAAAGAGGAAGAAAAACTGGCAAAGGAAAAGTAAGATTTTGGCCGTGCTTAATTAAGAATTATTTTACTGCATAATAGAATATAAAACTATTGGCCGCTAATATTTATTAATTATTTTTAAGGATTCGTAGCAATTTGCAATATTTCCTATGAGTGAAGCAATCCTGAAAGCGCTGATGGTAACCCAGTTCCAGGACAATAAATACGACAGGCTGGTTTATGACATGAATAAAACAATCAGCCAGGCAGACTATGATCCAATCTGCCGGGACCCACATGGCAACGACTTCACGGCATTCAGAACTCATTTTTTACTTTTGTAATATAAAGTCAAGAATACCTAACATGAAAAAACAGGTAACGCAATTGAGACCTTATCTATAATCAACAAGCTTGCCGAAGGATTACGTGTGGGACAGTTCTTTGATTCTGAAACTCTGAAAAGTCTCGCAATAAACCGAAGGAATATAGACTCGCTGCTTTTCCTCTCAGTTCATTCATATAATGAAATAGATACATACCTTCGTGAGAATAATCGCGGTCAGCTGTCGGCTTTGATGATAACAGGAGTATGGCTTGAAGCCCAATACCTGGTCTGTAAGGTGGTTAAGGATTCCCCCCATATTGATCTGAAGAACAGGAGAGGCGAGCAAAAAATTATTATCAATGACCACCTGATGCTATTACGTCCTTATAATCACTACGGTGATGAATACCGGGCACTGTATAATGATATTGAAGCTCTTAAGCGGGAATATTCAGATGTCAATATAACATATACTCCCGGAGAACCTGAAACAATTGAGAAAGAGGGCATGCTTACAGTTATACAGAAGGAGGAAAGTACCGTTGTTTTCAGTGATGAAGTACTGAACAGGATAATTGAGAAAACAGAAGAAATCAGAAATAAGATAATATCACTTTAAACCCAGATATGAAAAAGTCCATAATTGTATACCTAAGCCTCTTACTTGCTGCCTTCACCCTTAATGCCCGGGACCAGCAGGATCTGGTCAGTAATTGCGCCCTTGGCATTGGCGGTAAAACCTCCTGCCTGAAAGATTTTGTAATCAAGCTCCCTGAGGCATCCGGCCAGAGCGATATACCTGTTTATAAGGCGAATATTTATCTTATGAAGAAGCAAAAATACCTGTTTACTCAATGCAATGCTGACGACTCAGAAGGACAACTCATAATTGAGTTATACTATGAGAACAACCTGATTATCAGCTCGGTGAGCCAAAAAAGCTCTGAAGGCTACCCATCCGTTGAGTTTGCCTGTAATAAAACAGGGCTTTACACTATCTGGTATAAATTCAAGGATGGGAATCAAGGCATGGGTGTGGGTATCGTATCTCTCCTTAAATGACAATTGCCCGGTTCACCTGTAAAAACAATACTGAAAAAAATATAATAGCAAATACATAATTTGCTATTTTTTTATTCCTCATCATCACTAGGTAATGGGTAAGGATATATACCAGTGGTATAAGTAAAACATACATCAGCCCGACTGATACGGCAGGCACCAGAAAGTAAATAAGCACTGTAAAGACTATCATCCATGTGAGCAGTGAAAATATCTTCCTTGACCTTACTTTTTTGGTATTAAAAATACTCCACATATGAAATAAGGCCACCAGGAAAATAAGCAGGTTGACAGATGATATAATTATGAATACGGGCGACCAGTAATACTCCGGCACATCTCTTAATATGCTCTCAACCAGTAAATTGTTCAGCCAGGCTATATCACGACCGGTAAGATAGTAAAAGGAGTACAGTATTATGAAAGGTGTAAGCAGACCGAATAAGGAAATTGACAATTCCCTGATATTAAATGATCTGAAAATGTTTATTCCTATAATTATCAATACATAAAACCAGATGATGTTTGTGTAGACCAGGGCTGCAATTCCTATTATCATTGATGCATCAAAAAGATTATAGGCTATACCCGGCTTCCTGTAAGAAACGATGAGCCTGTCAATTGAAAGAAGAAGGAGAAAGGAGGCAGGGAGGACAGGATTCAGCACCTGGTTGCTTGCTAAATAACCACTGAGAAGAACATAAAGGGAAGCTGGAAGAAAAGTTCGTTCATTTATAAAAAACAAACGTGTATTGAAATTTACCAGGTATATGGCGACAGCAATTATACAGAGCATGGAAAAAATTATACCGGCATACGGCCTCCCCTCAAGGAGGTTTAATACCAGGGCGTACAGAGGTGCAGGATAATCATTGTAAAGTGAAGGTTCCACCGGGTTCAGCAGGGGCTGCAGCCATACCATCACAAGGCTTATCATTATAAGCAGTATTGTCCCCGGGCCTGTCCCCCTGTAGATTTTTAGAAGCATACCTAAGCTAAGTCAAAACCTATGTCTTTCCTGAAATATTTTCCCTGGAAATCAATTATTCCGGCATTGGCATATGATTTCCGGAGGGCCTCATCCATATCGGATCCGAAAGAGCTTATTGCAAGAACCCTTCCCCCCGAACTCACCACCCTGCTTCCTTCCCTCCTGGTACCTGCATGGAAGATAAGACTTCCGGATGTCTTTTCCATATTTAATATCTCTTTCCCCTTCTCATAAGAACCGGGGTAGCCACCCGACACAAGCATGACAGTTGAAACGGTATCCCCTGATATTTCCATTTTCCGGTCCCTGAGATTGGTTTCAGTAACTCCAAGCAATAAATCAACCAGGTCACTCTTTATCCTCGGTATTATTACTTCGGCTTCCGGATCACCCATACGTACATTATACTCGATAACATAGGGATCACCATTCACATTCATAAGGCCGAAGAAGATAAAGCCCTTATATCTTATACCTTCATTCTTCAATCCTGATAAGGTTGGCTTTATTATCCTCTCTTCAACTTTGGCGATAAAAACGTCATCGGCAAAGGGCACCGGTGATACAGCTCCCATGCCACCGGTATTCAGGCCTGTATCTTTCTCCCCTATCCTCTTATAATCCTTTGCCTCGGGAAGGATTTTATAATCCTCTCCATCGCTTATTATAAAGGCAGAAAGTTCTATTCCCTTCAGGAATTCTTCAATAACAACAGTTTTTCCTGCTTTACCAAATTTACCTGAGAACATCTTGTCCAGTTCCCCCACCGCCTCGTCATAATCACTGATTATCAGTACTCCCTTCCCTGCAGCCAGCCCATCGGCTTTCAGTACATAAGGCCTTTTCATTTCCTTCAGGAATTCACAGGCATCAGTGTAATTTTCCCTCGTAAAACTCCTGTATGCTGCGGTTGGTATACCGTATTTCTTCATAAATCCCTTGGCAAAATCCTTACTTCCTTCCAGCAGGGCTCCCGCCTTTATGGGACCTACTACTCCTATGTGGCTGTATTTCTCATTGCCAAGGAAAAAATCATGAATGCCTTTCACCAGCGGTGCTTCCGGACCAACAATCACCATGTCAATATCATTTTCACATGCAAATTCAGCTACCGTCTCAAAATCACCGGGATCAAGATTTACATTTTCACCTTCCATGGCTGTACCCGCATTCCCCGGGGCAATATATACCTTTTTAATCCTGCTGCTTTGTGCAATTTTCCAGGCAAGGGCATGCTCCCTGCCACCTGATCCAAGAATAAGAACATTAATATTATCCGTCATAGCTTAAATTTATCAAAAATAGCATATCCATATATGAAAAAAAAATGCATCTGACTTAAGCATCGCTTGTTATATCCCCGAAATCATATCCCCTTGACCTGCACAGACCTATTAATCTTTTGAGAACCTCCGGGGTGCTTTTATTTCCCTTATCATGTAAAACGATAAGCGATCCGGGCCGGATCAGTTTAGCTGCCTTACTCATTATATAATCAATTTTTAACCCGGTATTATAATCATGTAGGAGAAGATCCCAGAAAACTATTTTCATAGATTTTTTAAGAATGACATACTGAGGGATGGAGAGGTGACCGTAAGGAGGCCTGAAAAAAACTGAACCACTCAGGGCTGAGCCCTTCATGCAGTTGGAAATATAATCACTTCGCCTGCTTTTCCATCCATCCAGATGATGGTAGCCATGATTTGCTACTGAATAAGAATTCTCACTTATCATTTGCGACTGCCGGGGGTATTTCAGGATATTTAAGCCATTACAGAAAAATACGGCTTTCCCGATCTCATTCTTTTTAAGGATTTCAATTATCTTTTCCGTGCCCTCCGGCGTGGGTCCGTCATCGAATGTAATATAAACCTTCCCTTGGTCTCCGGGCATCCTGAAGACAGCCTCCCGGTACAGCAGCCGGGCAAAACCGGGAAATCTGAAAAACCCGGTCATCATTAAGGCTGCATAAACAGTTCATTATAGTAGCGATCAAGATCCTGTTCTATCAGGTCCATAAGTTCTTCAATACCCATTGAGGCTGACATATTATACAGGCTGATCAATGATTGTATATTCAAGCTTATTACATAATCGAGGTCATACCTTCTTGCTTTATTCAGCCGGGTTACCATTTCAAGGTATTCTCTGGCATTATTTATCATCCCTGTGGCTATGGACATGGCCTTCTCTTTCTCACCTGCCGCATAGAATCCTTTTACCAGGTCAAGGGAATAGTAATTATGCAGGATTTTGGATTCCGGGATTACATCAAGGCATTTATATAATACTTCCCTGGCCTTCAGTGTATCTCCTTCCTCAATAAGTGCTCCGGCCAGCAGTCCGAACATCCTCCTGAAATTCCTGAACATTCGCCTGTTATTTTCATCAAGGTAAACATCGGGATCTGCGGCATTACCCCACTTGAACCTGTTCATCACGTTATTGTACATCTGTCTGGTATCAATATATCCTATATCCTGTGTGCTGGTACCTGTTGAATCCAGCGGTGAAATCCTGTAAGCCAGTCCTTCAAGATGGAAATACTCCTCCAGTCCCATATAGTTGGAAGGAGGTACGGTGCTTGCGAAATAGAAGGGGCGGTCCCAGTCATTTGTACCTATCATATCCATTACGGCCAGATTGTTTTTATACATCTCCCTGTCCTCGTAATTCCAGATAACATAATTAAGCAGACGATCAGCTTGGTATTCCTTCACCGTTCCATTGGCCATCACCTTTGCCGAGTCGACAGGTATAAGGAATTTATTTGACGGGATATAGTTATAATAATCGCCCCGCCCGGTGAAATCAATCTTGCTTTGTCTTTCATCTGAGCCTGCAAATTCTAACAGCTCAATAATATCGTAAGGCCTGTTTATCCTGTCTGTTACGGGGAGTTGCTCCCTTTTCCCGGGCCGGTATTTTTCCGGACCCAGGGTAAATTGCACGGGTTCTGACTCATACGCCTTCTGACGCATCATATCGATATACCACCCTGCAGAAAGATAACTCAGGTTGGCAACCCTCACATCGGTCCTGATACCTTCAACGTCCTGGACATACCAGACAGGGAAGGAATCATTGTCACCATAGGTAAAAATAACAGCATTCTCATCACAGCTGTTAAGGTAATTACTGCCTATGTCTCTTGCAGTATACCTCCCGGAGCGATCATGGTCATCCCAGTTCTGGACTGCCAGCAAGCCAGGCACTGCCAGAAGGCAGACAAGAAATACCAGGGGTACCGCTATTTTTGGAGAAATTATTTTCTCCAGTTTTTCAACTATGAAGCACAGGCCAAGTCCTACCCATATGGAGAAGGCATAGAATGAGCCGGCATAGGCATAATCCCTTTCGCGTGGCTGGAGGGGATTCTGGTTCAGATAAACCACTATCGCTATTCCCGTCATTATAAAAAGAACCGATATGACCCAGAAACCCCTGCGGTCCCTGCTGTATTGCCATACCATTCCTAATATCCCCAGGATGAGGGGCAGGAAAAAATAGGTATTCTTTGCCGGGTTGTTTTTCAACTCTTCGGGCAACAGATCCTGGTCACCAAGCCTTGAATTGTCTATAGCCTTTATGCCACTGATCCAGTTGCCATGTACTACATTCCCGTTCCCCTGGATGTCATTTTGCCTGCCGGCAAAATTCCACATAAAATACCTGCCATACATATAGCCAAGCTGGTAACTGAAGAAGAACCTCAGGTTCTCACCGAAGGTGGGGACAATGAATTCCCGGGTGCCGCCTGATGTATTCAGCCTTACCTTTTTCCCACTGACCTGGCCCCAGTATTCGTATTCAGAATGATGCCTCTCTTCAGGGCTGTACATCCTCGGGAAGAGTGTCATAAAACGGTCATCAAAAACATATTCATTTTTAGTATAGGGCACATACCGTCCATTCTCCATAATATACCCCCCTCTTTTCTTTTTGATGTCAATTACCGGTGCTGTATAATAGTTGCCCTTAACCAGGGGGGTGTTTCCATACTGTTCCCTGTTAATATAATATATCATTGAGAATACATCTGAAGGGTTATTCTGGTTCATGGGAGGTCGCGCATTGGCTCTTATTGGTATAAGAGCATAGGAAGAATAACCAAGTAGAATTACCGTGACAAAAGTAAGAATATAATTAAGTAAAACCTTCCTGTGTTTTATTGAATAGTTTATGCTCCAGGCGAGAAGAGCTACCAGGAGTATTAAATAAAAATACATCCCAGAATGAAAAGGAAGACCCATGCCGTTAACGAACAGAAGTTCAAACCATCCTGCTATTTTTACTGAATACGGAAGCAATATGAACACAATCAGTCCAAGGACGGCAAAGGCAGCAAGCAAGGCCTTAGTTATCCCTCCTGTGCTTACCCTGTATGTGTTAAAATAGTATACGAGAACGATGGCCGGCAAGGCAAGAAGGTTTAGCAGGTGTACTCCTATGGACAGGCCCATCAGGTAAGCTATCAGGACCAGCCATCTTCCTTTCAGGTTTTCCTCCTCCTCATCCTCCCACTTTAAAATAGCCCAGAAAACCATGGCAGTAAACAATGATGAGGTGGCATATACCTCCCCCTCCACTGCAGAAAACCAGAAAGTGTCTGAAAATGTATAGGTTAATGCACCGATTATTCCGCTTGCTATTACAGTAGCCAGATTTGCAAAGGACATATTATCCTTATTCATGCTTACCTTCCTTACAAGGTGAGTGATTGTCCAGAAAAGGAACATTATTGTAAAAGCACTTGCCAGTGCTGACATAAAGTTTATCGTCAAGGCAACCTTTGACACATCACCATAGCTGAACAGGGAGAAGAATCTGCCCAGCAGCAGAAAGAAAGGAGCCCCGGGAGGGTGACCAACCTGCAGCTTCCAGGCTGAAAGGATAAATTCGCCGCAATCCCAGAAGCTTACCGTTGGTTCAAGGGTAAGGGTGTAGGTTATCAGCGATACCAGGAATATTATCCATCCTGTAATATTGTTTATTCTATTAAAATTGAAGTTATTATCACTCATCTGCGGATGATTCTTATTCATAACCAAAATGTAAATATATTGAAAATGCCTTTACCTGATATAAAATCTCCATTCAATATCCCGCCAGTATGTCCCTGCATAATCAATCCCTATACGTCTGCCCTTCGCAACATCCACCTTTGTTCCATGGTCTTCCAGCCATATCCTTTCTGAATGGGCTATATCTTCCCCATAATATGAGCCATCAATTTTCAGGTGCTTTGTTAACCTGCCCGGTCCGTAAAAACCGCTGATGCCCCGCAGGAGAACCGCCTGCGGAATTCCCTCTTCAGCAGTAACAATATTGAACATCCAATACATGCCATAAATAAAATAAACGTAGATAAAGCCTCCCCTGTGATACATTATTTCGGTCCTTGCGGTACGCCCCCTGCTTACATGACAGGCTTCGTCTTCCTCGCCACGATAGGCCTCAACTTCGGTTATCATATATCTGGAGGGAACTCCATCAGTGCCAGGCACACACAGGTACTTTCCCGGTAAAGCAGGAGCCACCTGAAGTACATCCCCTGAAAAAAAATCCCTGCCTAACCTCTTCACATGGTCTGTCATTTTGTATGTATTTTCTACAGGTCAAAGATTAAGAATTTATCAAAAAGAAAAAAAACCAAAAAACAGGCACTTACTGAAATAATTTTTTGGTGAATAAACCGGATATAGGCTAATTTAATCCGCATATTATTCTTTTTTACAAAATATTATTGTACTTTTGCACACCCGAAAATACAGGATATTAGGAAAATATAATAGTAAGGATTAAAACAAAAGAACGTGAATACCAACAGCTACAAGACCATATCGGCTAATAAAGCGACGGTGAATAAGGAATGGCTCCTGGTGGATGCTGAAGGAGAGATACTGGGTCGTCTCGCATCACAGGTTGCAAAGCTTATCAGAGGAAAACATAAACCGGATTTTACTCCCCATGTTGATTGTGGTGATAATGTTATCATAATAAATGCTGACAAGGTAGTGATGACAGGAAGTAAGTGGGACCACAAGGAATATATAAGGCATACGGGGTATCCCGGCGGACAGAAATCCGTTGTGGCAGCAGAACTTTACAAAAAACATCCCGAGAGGATTGTTGAGAATGCCATTCGGGGTATGCTGCCAAGAAACAGGCTTGGAAGAACTATCTTCAAGAACCTGTATGTATACACCGGAGACAAGCACGAGCAGGAAGCTCAGAAGCCAAGAAAAATTGAATTAGATAAAATAAAATTATAAATGGAAATTATCAATACCATAGGAAGAAGGAAGTCGGCCATAGCAAGGGTATATCTTTCTGATGGCAAGGGGCAGATTACTGTCAACAATAAGGATTATCAGGAATATTTCCCGGCCAAAACACTACAGTATATTGTAATGCAACCACTTAATCTCCTTAACCTAACCGATAAATATGACATCAGGGTAAGCCTGAACGGCGGAGGGTCAATGGGGCAGGCTGAAGCATTGAGGCTTGGAATTTCAAGGGCTCTTGTAAAGATCAACGAAGAGCACAAGCCGGCACTTAAGGCAGAAGGATTTATGACAAGGGATCCGAGGCAGGTGGAAAGGAAAAAACCCGGACAACCGAAAGCCCGCAAGAGATTCCAGTTCAGCAAACGCTAATAAATATAGATGCATGTTTAGTATCTAAATTGCATTGACTTCGTCCACCGAACTACTATGCAATTGATAAACAGAATGTAAACTTTAAAAATTCATAATGTCAAGAACAAATTTTAACGATCTGCTAGATGCAGGTGTTCATTTCGGGCACCTTAAAAGAAAATGGAACCCCGCAATGTCTCCATACATTTTCATGGAACGCAACGGGATTCATATCATCGACCTTGAAAAGACCGAACGAAAACTCGAAGAAGCGGCATCTGCAATGAAGCAGATAGCAAAATCAGGTAAGAAAATTTTATTTGTAGCAACCAAAAAACAGGCCAAGGACATAGTTGCCGAAAGGGTAAAACAGGTAAACATGCCTTATGTTACTGAACGCTGGCCGGGTGGTATGCTTACCAATTTCCCCACTATACGCAAGGCCGTCAAGAAAATGTCGTCTATCGACAAAATGGCCACAGACGGCACTTTTGATAACATGTCGAAAAGAGAAAAGCTTCAGATTACACGACAGCGAGCCAAGCTCGAAAAAATGCTTGGCAGCATAGCCGACCTTACCAGGCTGCCCGCTGCACTTTTCGTGGTGGATATAACAAAGGAATATATTGCCGTAAGGGAAGCAAAAAAACTGGGTATACCCGTAATTGCAATGGTCGATACCAATTCTGATCCCAAATCTGTTGATTTTCCCATACCGGCTAATGATGACGCCTCAAAATCAATAGCACTGATTGTAGATATCTTGTGTAAAGCTGTTGAGGAGGGACTTAATGAAAGAAAAACTGAACGGGAAAAAGAATCAGACGGTAAGGAAAAAAGATCATCAAGGGATCCAAAAGCTTCGGCTAAAAAGATCAGATCAGTAAAAGCAGAAGATATTGATGAGGAGGAGGAGGGAGAAGAAGAAGTGAAAATATCCGACTCAAAGAAAAAAACCGAAGAATTGTACGGCAACGATTTTGATGAATAAAATATTAATCAGTAATAAAAAAAAATAAGATATGGCCTCAATAAGTGCTGCTGATGTAGCAAAACTCAGAAGAATGACAGGAGCAGGAATGATGGACTGTAAAAATGCCCTCCAGGAAGCTGCTGGCAACTTTGACAAAGCTGTTGAAGTAATCAGGAAAAAAGGTCAGGCTGTTGCCAGTAAACGTGCCGACCGTGAAGCAGGTGAGGGAGTTGTTCTTGCCCGCACTACCGATGATGGGAAATTCGGTGCTATGATAGTGCTTAACTGTGAAACTGACTTTGTCGCTAAAAATGCAGACTTCGAAAAACTTGCAAATGATATCCTGGATATAGCACTTGATAAAAAAGCTGAAAATATAGAGGAGCTGAAAAATGCCGAGCTCGACGGTGTGAAAATTTCAGATAAGATAGTTGAACAGGTAGGTATCATAGGTGAAAAACTGGAATTATCATACTATGATTTTATAAGGGCTGAGCATGTCCATTCATATATTCACCCCGGTAACAGACTGGCCACACTTGCCGGTTTTAACAGGCAGGGAATGGACCAGCAGGTTTATAAGGATGTTGCCATGCAAATAGCTGCAATGAATCCCCTGGCTGTTGATAAAAATGACGTCAAACAGCAAGATATCGACAGGGAACTGGAAATCGGGAAGGAACAGGCAAGACGTGAAGGAAAACCTGAAGACCTGCTCGAAAAAATTTCCATGGGTAAACTGGGCAAGTTTTTCAAGGAAAATACCCTGCTCAACCAGGACTTCGTTAAAGACAATAAACAAACTATCAGGCAATATCTTAATTCCGCGGATAAAGAACTCACCGTTACAGAATTCAAAAGATATACCCTTAACGATTAGTCTGCAAGAAAGATACAATATAAAAGCCGTTAGCCTCAGGGTTAACGGCTTTTTTTAGTATTCCTGCTTTTCGCCGGAATTACCACCCCATTATATAGGCAAACATCAGTGGTGCAACAATCGTTGCATCCGACTCAATAATGAATTTTGGTGTTTCCGGAGCCAGCTTGCCCCAGGTTATCTTCTCATTGGGTACGGCACCCGAATAGGATCCATAACTTGTGGTTGAATCACTTATCTGGCAAAAATATGACCACACGGGGATATCATCAAGCCGGAGGTCCTGGTGCAGCATCGGAACGACACATATGGGGAAATCACCCGCTATACCGCCCCCGATCTGGAAAAAGCCTATCCCGTCAGCCGAGTTATCACGGTACCACCCGGCAAGCATCATCATGTATTCAATCCCTGAACGGACAATTGATGTGTTATACAGGCCTCTTATGCAATGAGAAGCAAAAAAATTACCACATGTCGAATCTTCCCAGCCCGGGACTATAATAGGCAGGTTTTTTTCAGCTGCCGCAAGCAGCCATGAATCGGATGGATCAATCTCGTAATAATCCCTTAGATCACCGCCTTTTAGTATACTGAAAAAATATTCATGGGGGAAATAGCGCTTCCCGCTATTGTTTGCCTTTTCCCAGGCCTTCATCAGGAATTTCTCTATCCTCCTCATTGCTTCCTCTTCAGGGATACATGTATCGGTCACCCTGTTGAAATGATTTTCCAGAAGTTCGGCCTCCTCCCGGGCACTCAGGCTCCTGTATCCGGGTATGCGTTTATAATGAGTATGGGCCACCAGGTTGAACACATCCTCTTCCAGGTTGGCCCCGGTGCAGGTAATTATATGAACCTTGTCCTGCCTGATCATTTCAGCGAGAGATTTACCCAGTTCCGCAGTACTCATGGCCCCTGCCAGAGTAATCATCATCCTGGCACCCTTATCAATCTGCTCCCTGTATGCCCGTGAGGCATCAAGCAGGCTGGCAGCATTGAAATGCCTGAAATGTTCTTCTATAAATTCACTGATTATTCCCTTATCCATAATATTTATAGCTTAACATTTTATAATACAATTTTACCATCATGAAAGCAGGTGCCTTCATCTGATCCAGGGGCGCCAGCTCAACCAGGTCAAAACCCCTCACATTGCTTCCTGCAAAAACCCTCCTCAAAAGCTTAAGAGCCTGGTACCATGTCATGCCACCGGGCTCAGGAGTACCTGTAGCCGGCATAATGGAAGGATCAAATACATCCATATCAACACTTATATATACATCCCTTCCCAGGAGCGGGAGTACCCTGCCTATCCAGTCATCGTTATCATGCATATCCCGTGCAAAAATACATTTTGAACGGTTAAAAAACTCAAGCTCACTGCTGTCCATACTTCTGATGCCTACCTGTACAAGCCCTGTATTCTTTGATGCCTCATGCATGGCACAGGCATGATTATAGGGGGAACCCATGTATTCCGGTCTCAGATCGGTATGTGCGTCAAGATGTAAGACGGTAAGATCATTGAATTTTTCAGCGAAGGCTTTTATTATCCCAATGCTCACAGAATGTTCACCTCCTATGAAGGTAAGTAGTTTATCATTCTCCAGGAGTTCTCTTGTCCGCTCATATATCTTTATGTATACTTCTTCCGGATCACCTTCCAGCGATATTTCAGGTAAGAGGTGTATCCCCTTCCTGAATACCTCCGAGTCAGTTTCTATATCATATAGTTCGAGATAGTCCGATGCTTCGATGAAAGCGTCAAAGGCACTGTCAGATCCCTTGCCCCATGTGCTTGTGCCATCATATGGAAAGGACTGCAGCAGGATATCCGAATCTTTATAAACAGCATATTTCTCCTCTATATTACCAAATGTTCTCATTATTTTCCGAGATAACCAAGTATATGGAGCATATCATCCACCGTTTGTTCATTCCTGTAAACATAGTCCTTAAAATTACCGGTGGCATCCCTGTCAATAATAACATGCTTTGGTGCCGGTATCAGGCAGTGTTTGATTCCGCCGTACCCACTGATCGAATCCTGGTAGGCCCCTGTGTGGAAGAAACCAATATACAGGGGTTCACCTTCCTCATTTGAATATTTTGGCAGCAAAATCTGCTGGTTAAAATCCTCTGAATTATAATAATCCGAGTGGTCACAGCTTATGCCGCCAATGTTTACCCTGGTATACTCATTATACCACTTATTTACCGGAAGGAGTATAAACTTTTCATGCATCGACCATGCATCGGGGATGGTATTCATGAGGCTGTTATCCACTATATACCATAATTCATTATCATTCTGCTGCTTTTGTTCCAGTACTTTGAAAATTATTGCACCGCTTTCACCAACTGTATATTTGCCGAATTCGGTATAAATATCCGGGTCACTGATCCCTGCGTTAGTGCACGTTTCTTTTATGTTGCGCACAATCTCCAGTATCATGTATTCATAATCATACTCAAAGCCAAGGTGATTCCTTATAGGGAAGCCTCCCCCGAGGTTAAGGGAATTAAGTGATTCCGATTCCTCCTTTAAATCCACGTACAACTTGAGCGCCTTCTGGAATTCGCCCCAGTAATACAGGCTGTCCTTAATACCTGAATCAACAAAGAAATGCAGCATCCTGAAATCGATCCTGGGATTGTCTTTTATCTTATTTAAATAAAAATCCATCACTTCAGAATATGGCAAGCCCAGTCTTGATGTGTAATAACTCGACTGCGGCTCCTCATCAATAGCCATACGGATGCCTACTTTCACCCTGTTATCCCCCGGCTGTTCCAATATGCGGTCAAGCTCTTCCCCGCTGTCAAGGACAATAATTGAATTAACAAAGCCGATTTTCTGCAACTCAAGAATCTTTCCTATATATTCAGGACTTTTGTAGCCGTTATGTATAATAATCCTTTTCTTGTCTATCTCTCCCTTCTTATATAATTTTTCGATGAGGTCTATATCAAAAGATGATGAAGTTTCAAGGTTAACATTGTGCTTTAGTGCCGCACTCACGACATGATGAAAATGGCAGCATTTTGTACAATAGCAGAAATGATATGCCCCCTTATACCCAGTCGACTTAATTGCCCTGTTGAACAAATTCCTGGATTTCTTTATCTGGTCTCCAATTCTGGGCAGGTAAATCAGCCTGAAAGGGGTACCGTATTTTTCAATCAGATATTTAAGTGACACACCGTAAAAAGTGAGATACCCGTCTATCAGATCAAATCCCTCCTGGGGAAAATAGAAAGTTTGTTCAACCAGGTTGAAATAAGTGTTTTTCATCTATAATGAATATTTTCCCGTAAATTTTAATAGCCTTTAAGCCATCTGCAAATAAATACATTTTTTCATTTTTAGGCTCACTCTTTTAAGCTATTATTTATGAATCACGTTATATAAGTAAAATTATTATTTTTGATAATTGCCTCTGGCAACATTTGAGCTGAGAACACAAAGAAATAAGCAATTATTAAAATACTAAAATCTACCCGGATAATAAAATGCAATATAAATATAAGAGAATATTACTGAAGCTCAGTGGAGAATCGCTCCAGGGTGCCGGCAGCAGCAGCATCGACCCTGAAAGGCTTGCTTACTACGGTAAACAGATAATGGAACTGGTTGATTCAGGAATTGAAACAGGGATAGTCATGGGTGGAGGAAACATATTCAGGGGCCTGCAAGGCATCAAGGCGGGTTTCGACAGGGTGAAAGGAGACCAGATGGGAATGCTCGCAACAGTTATTAACAGTCTTGCACTGGAAAGTGAACTCCGCTCGGCAGGCTGCAATGCCAGGCTGTTCACATCGGTAAGAATGGAGCCCGTCGGAGAACTTTACAAAAGGGATCGTGTGTCAGAGGCAATGAGGCAGGGAATTGTATGCCTCCTGGCAGGCGGCACGGGTAATCCTTTTTTTACTACCGATACCGCAGCAGCCCTGAGGGCCGTAGAAACAGGCTGTGAAGCCTTGCTCAAGGGAACACGGGTTGACGGTGTATATTCAGATGATCCGGAAAAGACAGATAAAGCTGAAAAATTTGAGCATATCTCTTTTGAGGAAGTGATTTCAAGACAGCTTGCCGTTATGGACCAGACAGCCTTCACCATGTGCCGTGAAAACAAAATGCCAATTATCGTCTTTGATATGAACACCCCCGGAAATCTCTTGAAGGTTGTAAGGGGGGAAAATGTGGGAACAATCATATACGACGGGTAAAATGCTGTTTTTACAGATTTTTTTTAAATTTGTTAACTGGCAAACAGTCATAATATTAAAATTACCGGTATGAATGAAGAGATAGAAATCATAATGGAAGAAACCACAGACAGGATGAATGGTGCCATCAGGCATCTCGAAACCGAGCTTTCAAAACTGAGAGCAGGTAAGGCAACACCGGCCCTCCTGGATGGTATAAAGGTTGATTACTACGGTGTTAACACACCACTCAACCAGGTATCGAATATCAACACACCTGATGCAAAATCAATAATCGTTCAACCCTGGGAAAAAACCATGCTCGGCCCCATAGAAAAAGCTATCATGGCCGCTAATATTGGTCTCACACCCATAAATAACGGGGAATTAATCAGGATCAATGTGCCACCTCTTACAGAAGAAAGAAGGACCCAACTGGTAAAAATGGTAAAAAATGAAGGTGAACTGGCCAAGATTAGTGTGCGTAATTCACGTAAATGGGCCAATGATGAACTTAAAAAACTGCTGAAAGAAGGCCTTGCCGAAGATACAGAAAAAATTGCCGAGGATAATGTCCAGGATCTCACAGACGAGTACGTTAAGAAAGTGGATGAAATAGTAGAGGCCAGGGAAACTGATATAATGACTGTCTGATACCTGCTTGAAAAAATACCGGTACAATTAAAAGGACTGAACAGCACCCCTGATACCGCGGCTTTGCATTAACATAACTTTAAGGACTGTTTGCCAGGCCCGCCACCTAAACCCCACACTGGCTTGCTTCGACAAACTCTAAACAAATAGTTCGGCAGGAGTACTCCCCGCACCTGACAGGGCAAGACCTAACTTGAAGTAAGTATATAGTCTCAAAAAAGGCTGTATCCCAGATTGCCTGCAAAAAATATTTTCTGCAAAATATGAATACGGATAGGGTGTCCGGGAATTTACAGGTCTTATAAGTGAGAAAAGAAAAAAACAATGCACCAAAGTTTAAAATTAAAATCAAAAGCCATGAAAAGAGTTATAGATATTACAATGGTAGCTCTGATCCTCTTCACCATCATCGCGCTGGCTACAGCAAGTGCAGCCGGCAATGTTGAAAATGATTACCAGGATCAGCAGCCTTTTATCACTATCAGGGGTAAAGTTGTGGATAACGAAACAGGTAATCCTCTGATCTTTGCCACCATTGCCCTCAAGGGTACAAATGTGGCAACGGTGTCGAACCTTGACGGGGAATTTATCCTCAAGATTGACGTTGAAGTAACTGATCCCTATATTGAAGTAACATATATAGGATACAGGAACAAAGAAATTCCCCTGGCAAACCTTGTAACCGGCGAGGAAGAAAATATTATTGATCTCCGGCAGGCAACAATACCCATCCAGGAGGTGGTTATCAAGCCCGTAAGAGCTGAAGAGATACTTGAGAATTTAATAAGCAATATAGGCAAAAACTACGCTGAGGCACCTAACCTTATGACCGGTTTTTATCGGGAGACAATAAAGAAAAACAGGAACTATGTATCTATTGCAGAGGCTGTGATAGAAGTTTTTAAGGCTCCTTATAATAACGAATTCAGGTTTGATGCAACCAAGGTTTACAAGGGCCGTAAGAACGTTGATCAGTCAAGAATAGATACAGTGCTGTTCAGATTACAGGGAGGACCGGTAACTACCCTGCAGCTTGATATTATCAAAAATTCATATGGGATCCTTACATATGATATAATGAAATCATATGAATATACTCTTGACAATATTGTGGTTATTGATGAAAAACCTCATTATGTGATTGAATTTCACCAGCGTAAAAATGTTGATGCACCTTTGTTCCTGGGTAAATTATTTGTAGAGATGGAAAGTTATGCCTTAACTGAGGCCGAATTCAGTATTAACCTTGACGACAAGGACATGGCAGCCTCAATCTTCGTCAGGAAGAAGCCACTAGGTATGAAAGTGACACCCGAAATGGCCAGCTACAGGGTTAAATTCCGCGAACAGGATGGTAAATATTATTTCGCCTATGCACGTGCCGAAGTGGAATTCAAATGCAACTGGAAAAGAAAACTTTTCAATAAAACCTATACAACAATGTCAGAAATAGCCATAACTGACAGGACGGAAGAAGAAGTCGTAAAATTCACAGCCAGAGAGAAAATTAAAAAAGGTGATATCTTTACCGAACAGCTGAGTGCTTTTGCTGATCCGGATTTCTGGGGTGAGTATAATGTTATTGAACCCGACCAGAGCATAGAATCAGCTATAAGGAAACTTAACCGCAGGCTCAGGTGGGATGAACTATTCGATAAATAATATATGGTAAGAGACAGAGATATTATCAGGAGGATAAGGAACGGGGATATCAAGGAATTTGAGAGCCTGTTCCGTTCCTCCTATAATGCTCTGGTTAATTACGCAAGAACGATTCTTAAGGATACAGATACATCGGAAGAAATAGTACAGGAACTTTTTTATGTATTATGGCGCGACAGGAAAAAGATTATGATAAACAGCTCTGTTAACGCTTATATCTTCCGGGCTGTTTACAACCGCTGCCTTCACTATATTGAGCATAAAAAGGTTGTGATGAGACACGAAGACGAAATCAGGGGCAGAATGGATACGGCTGGCAAAGACCCTGCAGAAGAAATGAACTATAAGGAACTGCATGATAAAATGACAAGGATAATTGAAAAACTGCCTGAAAGGGCGGCGAAAATTTTTTGCATGAGCCGCTTTGAAGGAATGAAATATGAGGAGATAGCCAGGGAACTGTCAATCTCTGTTAAAACGGTGGAAGCAAATATGGGTAAAGCATTAAAAGAATTCAGAAAAGAATTGTCAGTATAGATACAAGATGAAAAAAGAAAAAAAATATAGTAACAATATGGAAGATAAGGAGAGAATTATGTTTGATGACTTTCTTTCCGGACAAAAGCAGGCTGTTCAAAAATACTGGATGGAAATGGATGTAACTGTAAAAAATGAAAAAGTAGATACCGATAAAGCATGGAATAAGCTTTATAAGAGACTGAAAACAGATAAGCTTATCCGGGGAAGGAATATATTCAGAACCACAGCCGTCAGAATAGCCGCTTCTGTAATTATTATTATCGGACTGACCTTCACAGGCCTTTATATTGGCACAAACATATTTGAAAAAAGCAACGATAATATTACCACTGCAGGTATGAACCAGAAAAATGTCAGGGTTGAACTCCCGGATGGAAGTACCGTATTCCTCAACAGGAATTCAAGTATCCGGTACCCCGGTAAATTTGAGGGTCGGACAAGAAGCGTGAAGCTGGAGGGAGAAGCTTACTTTGATATCCGTAATGATGCCTCCAGACCATTTACTGTTGATGCAGGAGAAGCCAATATAACAGTGCTGGGAACATCCTTTAATGTAAATTCCGGGAACAACAGGGTTGAAGTCCTCGTTACTTCCGGAAAGGTCATGCTGAAAAGTAACAGGGGAGAAGAGTCCGTAACACTGGAACAGGGGGATTTCGGCCTGGTAGCCGATAACTCAGCTTTAAAAACACATAACGATGATCCTAATTATTTATCATGGAAAACCAATGTGTTAATATTTGAAGGCGACAGCCTGGGTAAAGTGATCTCCGACCTTAAAAGAGTTCATAATATCAACATAGAAACAGAAAATGATGAAATCAGGAATCTGAGAGTATCTTCAGTTTTCGATAATCAATCACCTGAAACAATTATCCGTATTATTTGTACTACTTTTAACCTTGAATATTATAAGGAGGGAGATAAATATTTCCTGGATACAAAATAAAGGTTAAAACATTAAATGGATGTACTAGCTTATGCCGGAAAAAATATAGTGACCAGAAGTCTTGTTATAATGATTCTCTTTATAACAGGTTCTTCTTTTTTACATGCCCAGGAAAACATACTTGATTCCCGACTCTCACTAAGAATCAATGAGGCAAGCATATCAACGGTTCTGAAATCCCTGTCACGGAAAACAGGCTATTATTTCACTTATGACACAGACCTGGTAGAGCCTGAAAATCTTACAAGCGTAAAAACTGAAAAACTTCCCCTGAAAAGTATTCTTGATACCATCTTCCAGGATAAAGTGCTGAATTATTCAGTGATTGACAACCATATAATAATTTACCGTTCTGTAAATGATTCAACACCCCTGCTCAGGGAAGAAGGAAGGGAACCTGTATATATCCTTACAGGTAAAGTAACAGATGCGGAAAATGGACAGCCCCTCCCCTATGCTTCTGTGAGCGTTGAGTACCGTGGCAAGGGTACCATATCAAATTACGAGGGTGAGTATACCCTTAAGCTGGCAAAAGACTACCTTGATGATACCCTTGTAGTGTCGTACCTTGGTTTCTACAACAGGAAAATACCTGTCAGCCAGGCTGTAAACAGCCACTTCAATATTTCACTCACCAGGATGTATGTCCCTATCCCCGAAGTACTGATAAGAAACAGGGAGCCCATGGAACTGATATGGAAGGTAAAGGAAAATATTCCCGGGAATTATGGAAGCACGCCTGTCCAGATGACTGCTTTCTACCGTGAATCCGTTGCAAAGAGAAATAAATTGCTGACATATTCGGAAGCTGTGCTTAATATGTATAAAAGCTCTTACACGGCCACCCTTTTCAATGACCAGATAAAGATCTACAAGAGCCGGAAAATAAATAACCTTGAACCCTCAGACACCCTTACTTTCAAACTAAGATCAGGCATGGATGGCTGCCTTTTCCTCGACGGGGTTAAAAACACCTTTGATTTTCTCAGTGCCGAAAGTTTTTCCGATTATGATTACCGGATGACCGATATAATAAATATTGGCGAAGAGGCTGCCTTCGTTATTGAATTTGAACAGAAAGAGCACCTTGATGATATTGCCCTGCCCAAAGGTTCAATCTATATAAACACAAGCAACTATGGTATACATGCCGTTGATTTTGAGATTAACGATGATTATATTGATAAACTTGAAAGATCATATATCCAGCAGGCTGCAAAGGGATTTAATGTTAAGATAAGGTCGGCAAAATACCGTGTCAATTACCGTTATATCAATAAGAGGTATTACCTTAACCATGTGAGGGGTGATCTTGAGTTTTATGCAAGAAAGAATAACAGGTTGTTTGGCAATACCTATACGATCTTTTTCGAAATGGCTGTCACAGATATTGATACGGTAAATGTACACCGATTTGCCCGGGAAGAACGTGCCCCCCTGCATTCAATTTTCTCCGAGACTATTAGCAGCTACGACCGTCAGTTCTGGGGAACTGATAATTATGTCGGCCCGGAAGAAAGCATCAAGGAAGCCCTGTCCAGGATAAATGCCCGCCTGGACGAATATAAAACTAATAACTCTCAATAATCCTGTTGAGCTCGCTGAGATCTGGTGTTAAAATAATCTCCGTACGCCTGTTTTTTCTCCTTGCTTCTGCAGTTTTTGCATTATCCACGGGCAGGTATTCTCCCCTTCCTGCTGCAGTAAGCCTCCTGGGATCAATACCGGTGCCATCCAGCAATACCCTTACAACCGTAGTTGCCCTCTTTACACTGAGATCCCAGTTATCCTGTATGGGACCTCCGGATGAAATATAAGGAACATCATCGGTATGTCCCTCAATTGTAACCTGTATATCAGGATTATTTTTCAATACGGCGGCAAGCTTCCTCAAAGCGTTGCGGCCATTGGCATCGATATTATAACTACCTGTGCGGAAGAGTAACTTTTCTTCAAGTGAAACATAGACCTTGCCATTCCTCACCGAGACTGTGAGTCCATCTCCTTCAAAGCCATATAATGCATCTGAGACCTTGTTTTTCAAATCCTTTACTATCCTTGTCTGATCCTCCAGTATCTGTTCCAACTCGCTTAGCCTGACATCCCTCTGTTCTAGTTCATATGACAACTGGTCGAGTTCAGCCCTCCTGGCTTCCATATTCATCTCCAGTTGCCGCATCAGGTCCTCCTTGTTCTGAATGTTTTCCTGTGCTTCCTGCAATTCTCTCAGCAAACGCCTGGTCTCAGTAACATTACCCCTGATCAGATCCTCCTGGGCATTTTGCAGCTCGGTATAGCGGTTATTGAGATTGCTGTATTCAGCCCTGGCCTGGGCAAGTTCCTGCGTCAGGTTTTCTTTTTCCTCTTCAAGGCCGGCAAGTTCTTCCTCAATTGACCCGAGCCTGGCAGCCATCTCCCTGTTTCTCATCGAAAGGTCAAGGTTCTCCGTTTTAAAGGCATCCCTTTCGTTCATATATTGCACACTCTTGTCATGCAGGGTTCTGTACCTTCCTCCCGGGATACAGGAACCAAGAGCTAATATAGTTGATATACAAATTATTAAATATAACTTCATTTTAATCATAACTCGATTTTTAAAAAACTACCCGAATATTGCGTTTACATGCAAAAATAGTAAATTCCATGTTCCTTCATACAAAGCATATAGTAATAATATTTTTATCTTTGCATCACCGTACTAAATATTTTAAATAGAGCATGTACGACCTGCTTAACACGATTTCTTCACCTGACGACCTGAAAAAACTCAAGCCTGAGGAACTGATTGTTCTTAGCAGGGAACTGAGGCAGTTTATTATAGACGTTGTAAGCTGTAATCCCGGTCATTTCGGGGCAAGCCTGGGAGTTGTTGAGCTAACCATAGCACTTCATTATGTATATAATACACCCCATGACAGGATAGTATGGGATGTGGGTCACCAGGCATACGGACATAAAATACTTACCGGCAGGCGTGAAAACTTCCATACAAACCGTAAATACAAGGGCATAAGCGGATTCCCAAAACGTGAAGAAAGTGAATTTGATTCCTTCGGCGTGGGTCATTCATCAACATCCATTTCTGCAGCCCTGGGAATGGCAAAGGCCGCAAAACAAAAAGGCGAAAAAAGACGTGTCATAGCTGTTATCGGCGATGGTGCAATGACTGCAGGTCTTGCCTTCGAAGGTCTTAATAATGCAGGTATTGAGAAATCTGATATCCTCGTCATACTTAACGATAATAATATAGCCATCGATCCTAATGTGGGTGCATTGAAGGAGTATCTCCTTGATGTCACAACAAGTAAGACTTATAATAAATTCAAAGACGAGGTCTGGAATGTGCTGGGCATGATAAGCAAGCTGGGACCCAATGCCCAGACTCTTGCCAGCAAACTTGAAACCGGCATAAAAAGCACAATACTGAGGCATTCAAACCTTTTTGAGGCAATGAACTTCAGGTATTTCGGGCCTATCGACGGCCATGACATACTTCATCTCATCAGGATACTTGAAGACATGAAAAGGATACCGGGGCCAAAACTTTTGCATTGTATCACAAAAAAAGGTAAGGGCTTCCCCCAGGCTGAAATCAACCAGACAAAATTCCATGCCCCCGGCTTATTCGATAAGGTTACCGGAGAACTCACCCGGCCCGACGAAACAAAAAAACCACCCCGCTTCCAGGATGTCTTCGGGCATACCATCCTTGAACTGGCCAGGCAGAATGATAAAATTGTGGGTGTAACACCGGCTATGCCCACCGGATGCTCACTAAATATAATGATGAAGGAAATGCCTCACAGGGCTTTTGACGTGGGGATAGCCGAGCAGCATGCGGTTACCTTTTCTGCAGGTATGGCCTCTGAAGGGATGATCCCCTTCTGTAATATCTACTCAACATTTATGCAAAGAGCCTATGACCAGGTTATACATGATGTGGCCCTGCAGAACCTGCATGTAGTATTTTGCCTCGACCGGGGAGGACTCGTTGGTGACGACGGGGCAACACACCATGGCTTTTTCGACCTTTCATATATGCGTGTGCTGCCTAATATGGTGGTTTCAGCACCCATGGACGAAATAGAACTGCGCAACCTGATGTATACGGCACAGCTTGAGAAAAATGCAGGTCCTTTCAGCATACGCTATCCAAGGGGAGTGGGACTGAATCTCGACTGGCAGAAGCCTTTTGAAGAGCTTCCCGTTGGCAAGGCACGAAAGCTGGCATCAGGAAAAAAAGTTGCTGTACTGACGATTGGTCACCCCGGAAACAGTGCAGCCCGGGCAGTGAAAAAGCTGGCCGCCGAAAAAATAATGATCACTCACTATGATATGCGCTTTGTGCAGCCATTGGATGAAGAAGTATTGCACGAGGTATTTAAAAATCATGAAACCGTTATAACCGTCGAAGATGGAATGCTCAAGGGAGGCTTCGGTTCAGCAGTACTTGAATTCATGGCCGATAATAACTATAATGTCATGGTCAAAAGACTTGGCGTACCCAACTACTTCATCGAACAGGGCACCCAGATTGAACTGAAGAAGGAGTGCGGTTTTGATACCGATGGGATATACGATACCCTTAAAGAAATGCACAATAAGATTAAGGATTGAACAGTTAAACAGTTGAACATAAGAAAAGAAGCGCATGTTGCGCTTCTTTTCTTATTTGAGGTGTTTCTCCAAATAATCGGTATACTGGTGCATCAGCAAGAGATAGGTTGTCATATCCGTTGCTATCCCATGTGCTCCGGGTGGATATATTTTCAGGTCGATATTCTTACCTGCCATATTGAAGGCATTCACCAGATGGAAGGTATTCTGCGGATGTACATTATCATCCAGCAGGGAATGAGCCAGTAAAAGGTAACCATCGAGGTTTGCGGCGTGAGTTGTTACCGCCGATTGCCTGTAGCCTTCAGCATTGTCATCCATAAGCCCCATATACCTTTCAGTAAGTATGCAATCATACAGGATGTGATCGGTAACGGGCGCAGCCACCAGTGCAACCTTGAAGACCCCGGGATGGGTAAGCATCGTATAACTTGAAGTGTAGCCTCCGTAACTATGACCTCTTATGGCCATATTATCACCGTCGACCCATGGCTTGGATGCAAGGTATTTTGCCGTCTCAACAAAATCATTTGATTCCCACCTGCCCAGTTGCCTGTGCACTACCTTTTCAAAATCATATCCGTAGCCTCCATTACCCCTGTTATTGACTGAAGCAATAATAAAACCCTCCTGTGCCAGCCACTGGTGCCAGCCATTTGTTCCGAAAGAATTAAAAACTCCCTGTGAACCGGGACCTCCGTAAATATCGAGTAATAATGGATATTTCCTGTTCTCGTCAAAATCAACCGGTTTAATAAGGTAAGCATCCAGCTTCTGTCCGTCAGAGGTGGTGAAGCTGAACATCTCCTTAGGTGCGTATACATGGGATTCAAGGAAAGCTTTTACCCTGGTGTCGTCAGAAAATTTTTCTATTACCTTGCCTTTTGAGCTCATAAGGACAGTCGCGGAAGGCGTGTTTACATCTGAATATGTATCAAAATAATATTTCCCATTGTCGGAAACATTTACGCTGTGATGACCTGTTGTTGTGGTAAGTCGTTTCTTCCCTGATCCGTCAAATTTTATTTCAAAAAGATTTTGTTCCGTGGGGGCAATCTCCGTTGATACATAATACAGGACACCTTTTTTCGTATCAATGGCTTCTATGCCCTTAACTTCCCACTTGCCCTCAGTTACACGGTTGATAATATTGCCCTCGTAATCGTACCGGTAGATATGCGCCCAGCCGTCACGTTCCGATATCCAGAAGAACTCTTCAATGTCGTCAGGGAAATAAATGAGGTGAAGATTGCCGGCAAAAAAATCAAATATATCAATCCATGCATCCGATTTCTCTTCCATTACAAGCTTCCTGCTACCGTCTGTCACGTCATAGAACCATATTTTCATATGGCTCTGTATGCGGTTCATCCACATAACTGCCAGGGTATTTGGTCTGGCTGTCCAGTATAGTCGCGGGATATATCCGCCTTCCATGTCAATGTCAAGCCACTCCTTTGTACCGGCATCAGTAGAAATTACACCAATTCTTACCTGTGGAGGATTATCTCCCACTTTCGGGTATGGAACTTCCATATATTCGGGATGATGACCGGAAAAATCGGTCAGTTTATATATCGGGACTTCAGTTTCATCTGATTGCCAATATGCTATGTATTTACTGTCATTCGACCATGACCATCCCTGCACCAGTCCGAACTCCTCTTCCTGGGCCCATCCGAACCGGCCGTTGTATACCTGTTCGTGTGCATCATCGGTAAATTGTATATGCTTACCTGTCTCAGGAACATATTCGTAAAGATTGCCATCCTTGCCATAAGCCACCTTCTTCCCGTCGGGTGAAATCTCAGCGGAAAAAGCCTGTTCCACTATAAGTTCAAGAGTTTTCTCCTTGAGGGAATACAGGTAATAATCAGAATTGCCCGAATAGCGCCATATAGGATTGAAGTTACACTGGAAAAGAATATACCTGTAATCTTTCGTCCAGGCAAAAGAAACATACCTGAATGTTTGTTCCGTTCCCGGGAACCTCAGGTTCTCATTTGAAAAAACCTTCTCCTCCTGTCCCGTTTTAACTGTCCTGATCCATATCTCCTGTACGAACTGGTCATTACGTGTGAAGGAGAATTTCTCACCCTCTTCTATCCAGTTTATATTTGACGGGGCCCCTCCGGTATTAAGGTTCCCGGCAGACATTAAAGCCTCACGCAGGCTCAGGTATCTTTCCTTCTGTGCCTGTGCAGGAATAAAAAGCAAAATTGAAAATATAACAATAAGTAATTTTCTATAATCTTTCATGATCTTGGTTTTATTGTTTTTCATTCGTGTAAAATTTTATAATTAATTGAATATAACTTAATTAAAAATTTGAGAACGAAAGCAAGCGCTTACTCACAGTAAAAATGTTCGTGAGCTCGCTGTGCCCGGTTCGCTCCCGCATGAAAAATTCAATCATCTTCTATTGTGAAGTAAGAGATTAAATTTATTCATGCTTGTTTCATTGTATAAAGCTAATGAATTCATTGGAATAATGAATTACCCGCTTTCGCCGGCGCAGGTCTCCATACCTGTGTCGCGGGGCTCCGTCGAGCTCACAGGACTCATATCCCGAATACTCGGGGTACTCGCCCTGCCCGGTTCCGGACCTGTGCCATACTCTGGCGGATAGTATGGATTGATGGTAAACTGGAATACATATATTTAAAAAGGTTTATTAATTTTAATGTTTAAATGCACAAAAATTATAAGGATATCAACATGAAAAATCTACCAGCCTAGTTGTGCAACTTTTTTTCTGTAAAATCATAAAGCCACGGTTATTTCTTTTTCTTTCTTTATTTGTAATTCACCAGCAGGAGCGCGCTCCTGCTGGTGAAGCTGCTTTTCCTCCTCAAAGACT
>Ga0136651_10000014_pt1 | contig 93024 bp, 70 predicted proteins | sample Mar14236cmmetaG_FD_94867 | JGI IMG/M metagenome (GOLD analysis project Ga0136651, IMG submission 94867) | Marine hydrothermal vent microbial communities from Guaymas Basin, Gulf of California to study Microbial Dark Matter (Phase II) - Marker... ... | reverse complement strand
GTCATAAGCATCCGGCCCGGTACAGGTGAACTGGCTAGCGGACTGGAGGGAAAGGGTCGTATGGCTGAACCTGAGGAAATTGCAGACACAATAAAAAATTTCTTTAAAAAAAAAAGTCCGGCCTGAGAGGTAAGACGGTACTGGTTAATGCGGGGCCCACACACGAAAGAATTGATCCGGTAAGATTTATCGGCAACTATTCATCCGGTAAAATGGGAATTGCCATTGCCGAGGAAGCATTCGAAAGAGGTGCCAGTGTAATATTGGTGCTTGGCCCGGTAGATTATAAGCCTAAGAAAGAAGGAATAAAAACTGTTAATGTTGTTTCAGCCGAAGATATGGCAAAGGCAACACGCAAGTATTTCTACGATTGCGACATAGCTGTCCTGGCTGCTGCAGTGGCTGATTATACACCCGAATTTGTTTCCGGATCAAAGATTAAGAAAAAAGATGAATCCTTGCTCATTCGTCTCAAACCCACTGTTGATATCGCGGCAGAACTGGGAAAAATAAAAAAAAGCGGCCAGTTACTGGCCGGCTTTGCCCTCGAAACAGACAATGAACAGTTTAATGCCATAAATAAGCTCAGAAGGAAAAATTTTGATCTTATAGTTCTTAATTCATTGAGGGATAAGGGTGCCGGTTTCCGCTTCGACACTAATAAGGTATCACTTATTGACAAGAGCAATATTATCGAAAAATTTGAGTTAAAATCAAAGACCGGAGTTGCTGCAGATATATTGGATAAGATTGAGACAATGATATAATTTTGTTATAATTATGAGCCTGGTAAAAAAAATAATAATTATTGCAACTGCCTTCCTGCTGATGTCTCGTGTGCAAATAAGTGCCCAGGAACTGAACTGCACCGTCCAGATATCTTCCCAGAGAATACAGGGATCAAACCGGCAGGTTTTCCAGACAATGCAGCGAACTATTTATGAGTTCATGAATAATACTGTCTGGACTAACCATGTCTACAGTTACAGTGAAAGGATAGACTGCAACATAATGATCAACCTGACAGAGCAGCTTTCAGCAGATGAGTTCAGGGGTACCCTGCAGGTTATTTCGCGCCGGCCGGTATTTAACGCTACCTATAATTCAACAATGCTAAATTTTGTAGATAATAACATACAATTTCAGTATGTTGAGTATCAGCCTCTTGAATTTGATCCTACGATGCACCGGTCTAACCTTACGGCAATATTAAGCTATTATGCCTATCTTATACTTGGTTTCGATTATGATTCATTTTCGCCAAGAGGCGGAACTGAAATGTTTGAGGTATGTGAACGTATAGTAAACAACGCCCAGAATGCGCCGGAACCGGGTTGGAAACCCTATGACGGTTCACGTAACAGGAACAGATACTGGCTTGTAAATAATATACTGAACAGGGAATATTCGAATGTCAGGGATTTTATTTACAGGTATCATCTGGAAGGGCTTGACCGCCTTGAATCAAGCGTGACGGAAGCCAGGACCGGAATGGTTGAAACACTCAGATTATTGCAGGATGTTTACAGGAGAAGGCCTGACCCTTTCATGTACTATTTGACGATTGTAATGGAGGCAAAAAAAGATGAACTTATAAATATATTCAGGGAGGCCTTCCCCGAAGAGAAAAGCAGGGTAGTGGAAATACTTGCTGAAATAGACCCCGCGAATAAGTCAGACTATGAAAAAATACAGCAATAAACATTTCTTAATATGCTGAAAAAACTGCTTGTCCGTAATTATGCCCTGATAAGAGAACTCGAAATGAATTTCGATAAAGGCTTTACGGTATTAACCGGTGAAACAGGTGCGGGGAAGTCAATAATACTTGGTGCATTATCTCTTATACTGGGTGTCAGGGCTGATTCATCAAGCTTGCTTGATAAATCCGGAAAATGCCTGGTTGAAGGTTACTTTGATATAAAAGGCGAAACAATCAGAGAGTTTTTCAGAAAAAACGATATTGATGAGATGCACCCCGTGATTTTACGCCGCGAAGTTTCGCAAAATGGCAGATCCAGGGCCTTCATAAATGATACACCTGTTACCCTGGATGTTATGAAGGAGTTGGGTAACAGCCTTATTGATATCCACTCGCAGCATCAGAACCTTCTGCTCAACTCCAACCAGTTTCAGCTGAGCGTGATAGATTCCTTTGCCGATCATAATACTTTGCTTGATGAGTACAGGACGGTATATAATGAATATAAAAGGCTTGAGTGGGAATACCGTACCTTTGCAAATGACAGGGACAAAAGAATAGCAGACCTTGACTATTATTCTTTCCAGCTTAAACAACTTGATGAAGCAAAATTACGTGAGGGAGAAGAAAAGGATCTTGAAGAGGAGCAGGAATTGCTGACCCATGCCGGGGAAATTAATGAAGCACTTGCCAATTCTTCAATATTGATAAGCGGAGACGATATCTCAGCACTCAATCATTTAAATGAAGTAAGAAAATTACTTGAAAGAATAGTGCCCTTTTATCCTGATGCCGAAAACCTCATTAAAAGAATTGAGAGTACTGTAATTGAGCTTAATGACCTGGGTAATGAATTGAACAACAAGGCTTTTTCTGTTGAAGGCGATCCGGCCAGGCTGGAACATGTAACGGAACGCCTTGATAATCTCAATTCGTTAATGCAAAAACACAGGGTAGAGGATACTAAATCACTGATAGAAATCAGGGAGGAATTACGAAATGCCATATCAGGCATTGAGACCAGTGATGAGAGACTGTCTGAACTGGAGCAAATGCTTGATAAAAGGCTGGGAAGGCTGAATGAACTGGCAAATAAAATAAGTGAAAACAGGAATTACCACCTTCCTTTCATTGAAGAAAAAATGAAGAACCTTCTTGTTCAGCTTGGTATACCAAATGGACGTTTTGAAATTAAACTTGTCCAGAAGGACAGTTTCTCAGAAAATGGCAGGGACCATGCTGAATTTCTTTTCTCGGCCAATAAGCAGACACTGCCTGAAAATATTGGTAAAGTGGCATCGGGCGGTGAGCTTTCGAGAGTCATGCTGAGCCTAAAATCATTATTGACCGATAATAAGAGCCTGCCAACTATCTTTTTTGATGAGATAGATGCAGGTGTGTCGGGGGATGTTGCTACCCGCGTCGGGAATATCCTGGAGGAGATGGGGAAAAAGATGCAGGTGATAAATATCACACATCTTCCCCAGGTGGCTGCACACGGCACAATGCATTACCATGTTTACAAGGAGGATGAGGCTGATTCAACCATTACACATATAAAATTGTTAGATGATAAAGAAAAACTAAGGGAGGTAGCGCGATTATTAAGCGGGAATGAAATAACAAAAGCCTCACTGGAGAACGCGAGGGAACTTATTGAAGGTGCCTGACAGGAACAGGCGGAATAATAGTCTGGCAATAATAAAAGCATAAAATCAAGACAATGGCAGAAAATCTGTTAAAAGGTAAGAAAGGTATAATTTTCGGTGCCCTGAATGATAAATCAATTGCATGGAAGGTAGCTGAAAAGGCTCATGAGCAGGGAGCCTGGTTCATTCTGTCAAATACCGGCGTGGCAATAAGGATGGGGACTATCAATGAGCTGGCCGGGAAAACAGGCAGTATGGTAATTGAAGCCGATGCTACCAGTACAGAAGACCTTAGAAGCTTGTTTGAAAAAACATTACAGCATTTTGACGGTAAAATTGATTTTGTCCTGCACTCAATAGGAATGTCACCCAATGTTAGAAAAGAGATACCCTATACTGACATTAATTACCCTAATTTCAGTAAAACCCTTGATATTTCCTCACTGAGTTTTCATAAAATATTACAGACAGCCTACCATATGGATGCCATAAATGAATGGGGTTCCGTGGTTGCTCTTACTTATGTTGCTGCACAGCGCACTCTTGCGGGATATAATGATATGGGTGATGCAAAAGCCTTGCTTGAATCCATTGCCAGGAGCTTTGGATATGTGTACGGACGTGACAGGAAGGTGAGGGTTAACACGGTATCACAATCACCCACACCTACCACAGCCGGAAGCGGGGTAAGTGGCATTGATGCCCTTATGGATTTCTCCGAAAGAATGTCTCCTCTGGGCAACGCCACTGCAGAAGAAGCGGCTGATTATATAATACTTCTTTTTTCTGACCTCACCAGGAAGGTGACCATGCAGAATCTTTATCATGATGGTGGCTTCTCAAGCATGGGTATGAGCCAGAGGGCGATAGAGCAATACCAGAAAAGTTTCGAAGACTGCAAATAAGAGTAAGTATTAATACCTAATTTGAAATAGGCTGCATTTCAATCCGGGCTGAATTTTTATATTTGGTTTCTTAACCAACAGGCCTCCGGTATGATCAAGATAATTCTTCTCGTTTTTATCTACCTTGTTTTTCCCGTTGCAGTTATTTTCATTTGTCGCAGATGGTCCTTCTTTTCGAGGATCGGGACAATTGTTATAGCGTATGCCTTCGGGCTTTTATTTGGCAATATTGGTATATTACCCCATGGCAGTGAGGATTATATCAGGTATAAGGAGGGCAGGGCGGCAATCCCTCCGGCAGAGTTTAACATCCTTGTAGAACAGGGTACTATCTCTGAAGATGATAGTTTTGCCAACCAGATAGCGCGCACCCAGGATTTGATAATGACGGTTGTTATTCCCCTTGCCTTGCCTATGTTGTTGTTTTCCCTGAATATACGGAAGTGGTTCAGGTATGCCGGTACCGGTTTCCTGTCAATGATACTTGCACTTGTGTCGGTTGTAATAGTTGTAATAGCAGGCTATTATATATTCCGTGGTTCGGTGCATGACAGTGGCAAAGTAGCCGGCATGCTGGTAGGTATATACACGGGGGGAACTCCCAATGTTGCCTCCATAAAGGCCGCACTTAATGTTGATAATGAATTATTCCTGATGACTCATACCAGTGATCTGGTCATAGGGGCAGTGGTAATTATCTTCCTGATTACGCTGGCACCACGTCTCTTCAGTTACTTCCTGCCGGCATTCCGGCATAAGGGCACCCGCCTGGATACTGATGAGCTTGCAAGGGAGGCAGAGAGTGTGGAAGATTACGGCAGGCTGACATCCAGGGGGGCATTCAAAAATATAATGAAATCTATTGGTGCAGGATTTATAATCTTTGCTATAGCCGGAGGTATAAGCCTTCTGGGTTCATCTGAATCTCAAATGATGATAGTGATACTTGTAGTGACCACACTGGGGATACTGGCCTCACTCATCCCGGCAGTTAACAGGATAGACAACTCATTTCAGACAGGGATGTACCTGATACTCATATTTTCCTTTGTTGTTTCATCGATGGCTGATCTGAGCAGGTTCTTTACCATCGAGTATGTTAATATTATCCTGTTTGTGGCCTTTGTAGTATTTGGTTCCCTGATCTTACATCTTATCCTCTCTGCCATATTCAGGGTTAATGTAGATGATTTCCTGATAACCACCACGGCCCTTGTATATTCGCCTCCTTTCGTGCCGGTTGTGGCCGGTGCCTTAAAGAATAAGGAAATAATTATAACAGGCCTTACTGTAGGTGTAATAGGCTATGCAATAGGTAACTATATTGGTATAAGTCTGGGCGGACTTTTACCCTGATATTAAAACAGGTAATTCAGTCCTATGTAGAAGCCGATATTTCCGTCCTGTTTATTCAGGGTTTTCCCCAGGTCGGCTGAGATAATGAAATTTTCATTCATGGCAACCCGTAATCCTCCACCTGCGCTGATATGCATTTTCTCATTGTCAGGGTTGAAATAGTCTCCAACCTGGTCTCCTTCGGGCATTGAAGCCTGGTCAGGGATCTCAATATCTGTTTTTTTGGTAACCATACCAAAATCACTGAATCCAACAAAACCGATATAAAAATTCTGGTTAATCAGGCTGAACCTTACTGCTTTCCACCTGAATTCGGCATTGGCATAAAACAGTCCATCCCCGACTATCCTGTTTCTGAGTACACCTCTGACGTTTTTGCTGCCGCCAAGACCTTCTGAGGTAGTCCCGGCGAGGACAGATGTAATGATCTGGTTCTGGCGGTACCAGGGCACATTTCCACCAATTGTAGTCTGGTAACCGAGCCTGTATGCAAAGGAGAGGTCTTTGGGAATCAGGGTGAAATATTGACGGTAAATTGCAAAAAACTTTGCAAATCCTGCATCACTCAGGAATGAGGGTGATGCTTCCACCCCGGTTTCAAACCATATGCCTTTCATCGCATTTGCTTCAAAATCGCGGCTGTCGTAGGTGATCCCTGCCTTCAGGGTGGTAATAAATCCACCCTGTGCTTCATCAGGACCTATCAGTCCCCAGTTAATATAATTCTGGTAGAGGCCGGGAATATCTGGCAGGCGGTCTTCTTCATCCCTGCCTTCATTTAATTTTTCTATGTTAACCGGTGCAAACTCAAAATTTTTTAGTTCCAGTCCGGCATTCCACTGAAAATATTCACCGGCAAGTTTACCTTTAACATCGTTTTTGAACCTGAAAAGTTTACGGTCAGTATTGTAAAACAATCTTGATTTATAAATATCGGCATCAAGGTCACTGTCAGTCCAGTCGGCATTATAGACAGCATCGTAGCCGTTAAATCCATAAAAGTCATAAGCCTGGTCGGTCAGGTAAGCAAGATCAGAAGTAATGCTTAGGCCGGGTATCAGTGTTTTGGTTTCGTACATTAAACGGTAAATACTGCTTCCTTTTGTGAACCTTGAAACTTCAATGTAAAATTTCTGATTATAGACAGGATATTTTGATCCGTCTCCATAATCAAAAAGATTTACTACGGCCCCGTACTGGAAGCCCAGGTCGGTGCTGTAGGTAATAGCAGGAAGGGCTCCGAAATTCCAGCCTGTTTTAATTTTTTCTTCCTGGGAGAAGGCAGCCAGGCTGATCGTCAAAACCAGGATTGAGGTAGAGATTCTTTTCATGTGGGTAGGGCTTCGTTAATTAGTAATGTCCAAAAATAAGAAAAAATATTGTTACCTTAGCTGGTCCCTAAACCATCTTACATGGACATTCTCATAAGAAATATTAAAGGGCTTGTGCAGGTTGAGGATGAGGCTCTTAAGTATAAGGCAGGTGCGGCAATGTCTGAGCTTCGCACAATCAGTAATGCATGGTTGCATTTAAAGGATGGCATCATTTTTTCATTCGGGGAGATGGATAATTATCCCGGGGATTTAGAGGGAGCAGAGATCATTGATGCCGAAGGCCGGTTTGTCCTGCCTTCATACTGTGATTCTCATACTCATATTGTTTATGCAGGGAGCAGGGAGATGGAATATAAAGATAAGATAAGGGGCCTTTCATACGAGGAGATTGCGAAAAGGGGAGGAGGCATACTTAATTCATCCAAACTGCTGCAGAAGATAACGGAAGATGAGCTTTTCGAACAATCAATGGTAAGGATAAATGAAATTATCTCGCTGGGAACGGGTGCTGTTGAGATTAAAAGTGGTTATGGTCTGGCAAGGGAACCGGAGCTTAAAATGCTGAGAGTGATTAAGCGCATAAAAGAAAGTACACCGCTTACGGTTAAAGCAACTTTTCTGGGTGCCCATGCAGTGCCTGCAGAGTACAGGAAAGACCAATCGGAATATGTTGACCTGGTAATAAACGAAATGATACCTGCAGTGGCGGCAGAGAACCTTGCTGATTTTATTGATGTGTTCTGTGACAAGGGATTTTTTACCGTTGAAGAAACAGAACGTATTCTTATGGCCGGGATAAAGCACGGTATGCGGCCTAAAATACATGCCAACGAACTGGCATATTCTGGAGGGATTCAAACAGGAACCAGGTATGAAGCCCTCTCGGTTGATCACCTCGAATTCACCGGGAAGGATGAAATTGAGGCACTGAAGAACAGCAAAACAATGCCGACCCTCCTGCCCGGTGCCTCATTTTTTCTTGGAATGGCTGATCCGCCTGCCAGGAGAATGATAGACAGCGGATTACCCCTGGCCCTTGCCTCTGATTACAACCCGGGTTCATCTCCTTCAGGTGATATGAAACTTGTGATGTCACTGGCCTGTATTAAACTCAGGCTGCTGCCTGAGGAAGCAATAAATGCAGCTACTATCAACGGAGCATATGCAATGGATATTTCGGATACTCATGGATCAATATGTAAGGGGAAGGTGGCAAATGTATACATTACAAAGAAGATACCTTCCTTTGAATTTTTACCCTATGCCTACGGGAGTAAACTTGTGGACCGGGTAATACTTAATGGGTATATAGTGGATGGAATAATTGAAAATGAAATATAACTATTCAACAATTCAACAATAATATGGTGTCAGAACAAATTATCGAATGTGTACCAAATTTCAGCGAAGGAAGAGACATGTCAGTTATTAGGAAGATCACTGATGTTATTGAATCAGTCGATGGTATCAGCCTTCTCGACGTGGATCCCGGGAAGGATACCAACAGGACGGTTGTTACCTTTGTCGGGCCTCCTCTTCAGGTTGTTGAAGCAGCGTTCAATGCTGTAAAAACAGCTGCCGGGCTGATCGATATGTCCAAACACAAGGGGGCACATCCGAGGATGGGAGCCACAGATGTATGTCCGCTGGTACCGGTTGCAGGTATATCTATGGAAGAAACAGTTGGGTATGCAAGAAAACTGGCGGAGAGGATAGGATCTGAATTATCGATACCGGTGTATTGTTATGAGAATGCCGCATATACTGAAAAAAGAAGGAACCTTGCAAGTTGCAGGGCAGGAGAGTATGAGGGATTGAAGAAGAAGCTTGCTGACCCGGAATGGAAGGCTGATCACGGACCCTCAGTTTTTAACCCGCAGAGTGGTGCTACAGCCGTGGGAGCCAGGGATTTTCTCGTAGCATACAATGTTAACCTGAATACAACATCAACAAGACGTGCCAACGCTGTTGCCTTCGATGTAAGGGAAAGGGGACGCGTGAAAAGAGAAGGTAATCCGCTGACCGGCAAGATAGTTAAAGACAAAGACGGAAATCCTGTAATGATACCTGGCAGCCTTAAGGAAGTGAAGGCTATAGGCTGGTATATTGAAGAATACGGCATAGCACAAATATCAATGAACCTTACAAACATATCTGTCACCCCTGTTCACGTAGCTTTTGACGAGGTATGCCGTAGAGCTGATTCAAGAGGTTTGAGGGTCACGGGTTCCGAACTTGTTGGACTGATACCTCTGTCAGCCATGCTCGATGCCGGAAGGTATTTTCTCAGAAAACAGAAAAGATCTACCGGAGTGCCCGACAGTGAACTAATCAGGATAGCTGTTAAATCAATGGGACTGGATGAGCTGGGGGAATTTAAGGCTGAAGAAAAAATAATAGAATACAAAATAAGGGACAAAGAGGGGAAAAGACTGGTTTCTCTCAGCCTTGAATCCTTTATGAATGAGACAGCTTCAGAATCGGTTGCACCGGGAGGAGGTTCGGTGTCGGCCTATCTTGGTGCGATGGGTACTGCACTTGGTTCAATGGTAGCCAATATTTCGTCACACAAGAGGGGATGGGACGACAGATGGGAGGAGTTTTCAAATTGGGCCGAAAGAGGGAAACTGATACAGAATGAGTTGATAAAGCTGGTAGATGAAGATACCAGGGCCTTTAACATGATTATGAAAGCATTCAAGATGCCCAGGCAGACCGAGGAAGAAAAAAAAGAGAGAAAAGACGCCATTGAGGAAGCAACAAAAAATGCAATTCTCGTTCCCTTCAAAGTTATGGAGATTGCTTTTCAGGCATATGAGCTTATAGAGGAGATGGTTAAAGAAGGTAACCCGAACTCGGTCACTGATGCCGGTGTCGGGGCACTGGCCGTCCGCTCATGCATAAAAGGTGCTTACCTGAATGTTTGTGTCAATACAAAGGGATTGGAGGATAAAGAATTCGGAGAGGAAATAAAAGCCAGGGCAGCCGAGCTAAATGCCCGGTCTGAAAAAACAGAAAAACAGATTGTTGATAAAGTCCTGGCCTGCCTATAATCTTCGTTTTCTGCGGTAACTGGACCTGTTTACACGCTTCCTTAATCTCTTATTGATATACTTCATAATAAGGTATATCATTATAAGGATAGCTATAATTATCAGAATCGGGAGCAATTCTTCTTTCATCTTTAAATCTTAAATCTTAAACTAATCTTCAGTCTTCAGTCTTTTAATCGTTCTGAGCCTGTGTGTGTACCTGTTTAAACTTTCATTATAGATTCCCTGGTGGTCAATCCTGTCAATCCTGACTTTGCCGGAGCAATGAATTACATAACCTTTACCAAGGACAAGTCCCACATGAGTAATATTTCCCTGGTCATTATCAAAGAAAAGAAGGTCTCCCTCCTGTGCTTCATCAATGAAGCTGACAGTGTTACCGGCCTCTGCCTGCATGAAGCTGTCACGGGGCAGCTTATATCCATGTATCTTATAGACTGTCTGTGTCAGGCCTGAGCAATCCATCCCGCTGCTTGTCCTGCCTCCCCAGAGGTAGGGGCAGTTCAGGAATCGCAGTGCCGTGCGTCCAACAGATTCATTTACGGGACCCAGGATAACTTCAGACCGGGCAGTGAATTTACTGTCAGATATTTTAAATGAATTCCCGGCTTTGTTATAATTATATATTTCAGATCCGGCTTCAATGACAAGTGAGTCTCCTTTGCTATCATAAAAAACAGTTCTGATTGCAAGTATTTCGCTCCTGTCACCTTCCCGGTTTTCAAGGTAAAGGTGATGGTCGGTATCGAGCCAGCCTTCGTAGCCGTCAAATTCGTTTCTTACCTTTATCCAGCCAGCTGATCTGTCCAGGAGAATATATTTCTCACCAAAAAGGAGCTGGCTTCCCTGTTCACTCCTGTGTGAAGGGCCTGTTCTGAGGGGGACAAAAACATTGGCACAGATCAACTTATCCATAAAGCCTTATTAATCAGTATTATTTTCTTTCTCTTCTATAGTCTCCGACTTGCCGGAATCTTTATCTTCCTCATCAGGTCCGGCAGCTTGTGAATCTTCATCTCCGGAAGAGTCTGTATCTTCTTTTATAAGCATTTCGAGTGAATGGAGGATATTATACCATTGCACTATTTTTTTTATATCAGATACATAAACCCTTTCTCTGTCGTATCCGGGAAGGAGTTCACCGAAATAGTTTTTAAGCTCTTCGGGTGATGACTTATGGTTTATTGATGCAGCGCCTTTTTCTTTTTCAAATATCTTATCAAACACTTCTGAGAGAGGTATTTCTTCCGTTTCAGTAAATACTGCAATATCTTCCAGTGAACTTATCTTAGCCGCACCGTGGGCTGATGTTCGTTTACCGGTTTCAAGGTTTTCAACTATTACCGCATTCTTTCCCTGTGCAATAAATTTATACAAGCCCGGGGAGCCGGCAATTGCCATTAAGTCTTTAAGAACCATTGTTATTGTTTTTCAGATTAATAAAATAATTTTTCACGGCATATTTCTGCTTTTCTTTATTTTCTCATATGCTTCATTGACCTTCCTGAATTTTTCGTTTGCCACCTTCCTGAAATCTTCTCCCAGATGGCTTACCATATCGGGATGATATTTCCTTGCCATTGTCCTGTAGGCTTTTTTTACTTCTTCGTTACTGGCAGAGGGGTCGATCTCGAGTATTTTATAATAAGCATCATCGGAAGGCAGGAACATATTTTTTATTGATTCCCTGTCCTTCCGGGAAATATTAAGATATCCTGCAATTGCTTCGATAGCATCGAGTTCTTTTTTATCAGCATACTTGTCTGACAGGGATATACCGTAAAGCATATGCATAAGCTGTAAGCGTGATGTGTATTCCATATTCCTGCTTATCTGCCTGCATACATCGGCAATGGGGATGTTTTGTTTAAGCAGGTCCCTGAGCATCAGCAGGGCTTCACCTGCCGTTTCTTCGCCAAATTGCTTTCTGAAGAAATTCCTGACAAAATCGAGTTCTGATTTTACCACTTTCCCATCAGCTTTCATAACAGCTGCCACGAGTACTATAAGGCTAAGACCAAAATCGCCCGGGGTAGTGTTATAATTACGGCCCCTGTAATATGTTGTTGTTTCACTTCTGCTTTGCCCGTCGAATAATGACCCTGCAGCAAATCCCAGGAGTGCTCCCAGGGGGCCTCCGAGGAACCAGCCCAGACCACCACCTATCCATTTGGCATATTTCCCCATATCCTCATTTTTTAAGATATTCTAATATACTGGTATGAATATTAATTACTTCAGGAATAATCATTACATTTTCTGAATTATTTATAATAAAATCAGACCGTTTGACCATTTCGTCCTCAGGCATCTGGTTTTTTACCCTTTCCATCACCTGTTCCCTGCTCATAAGGTTTCTTTCCATAACCCTGTTTATTCTTTCTTCCAATGGTGCCGTAACGGTCAGTATTTTATCAACATGCTTTTCAGCTCCAGCTCCAAAAAGGATGGCAGCCTCTAATATTACATAATCTGCATCTTGTTGTTTACACCATTCCTGGTATCTTGAAAAAATAAGCGGGTGTACCAGCGAATTAACCCTTTTGAGCATTAAGTTATCGTTAAAAATAACAGAAGCCAGTTTATTACGGTCGAGTTTACCCGAGGCATAGAGGTTTTCGCCGATAAGCTTATTCAGGTCATTTATAAGCTCCCGGTTTGTATCCATAATAATACGTCCTTCGTCATCAGCGGAAAAAACCGGTATCCCGAGAACATCGAAAATCTTGCACACCGTTGATTTACCACTTCCTATACCGCCTGTTACTCCTAGCCTGAAAATCATTTCTTTTCTATAATATATTCAACCTGTCTGGGATAATATCTGACATTACTTATGAAAGCAGGCAGATTAACCAGTTCAACATCCAGCCTTTCAACTTTCCTGACATCAAGATTTTTCATATCCACCACTGCATCAACAGGCAGATCCTCTATCCTGGTATAGTCACTCAGTGCAATATTAAAATGAATGCTTACCATATCAGGAAACAATCTTACGTCTGCAGTATCGGGCTTATTTATTATCCGTATTCCAAGGTTTATTACTTCCTCGGTATATTGTTCGACCGGGACTCTTATTTCTGTTCTTTTATGCGAGATACTAACTTTACGAAGGGATTCCAATTCGAGGTTTCGGGTAATTTTTTCATTAACGTGATTAAATTCGCGGAATTCAGTCTTAATAGACATTATCGTGTCAATGATAGTCGCGGGTCCTGAGATTTCAACCGAATCAGGATCGGTAATTATCTTACCGTTAATCATAAACTGCTTCTGCAGATTAATTTTTACATCCGGTATGACAGGTACTTTCTTTACTGTTATTTTATCGAAAACAAAATCAATTGAATCAGGCTCAACAGAATTAATTTCATAATTATTCCTGAGCTGTTTGATAAAGACTTCCCTGAGATTATTTGAGCGGATAAAAAATTCCAGTTCTGCTTCATTGTTTTTTTCTGACAGGCCTGCATTATCGACGTCGATTACCAGGGGAGTTTTGTTGCCACTGATCCTGGCTCTGAGCACTGAATAACCGGGCCCCTCCAGTTCAAGGCTTAACTTATCAGGTAATTCATTTACAAGGGCAAGGTTTTCAGGAAGATTAATATACCTTACCGGAAAATCGACCGAATCTGATATATTCTTACTCAGAGCATTTATATACCAGAAAATGAATGACAGCAGCAGGAAGAAAGAGAAAACAGCAACATCGCGGTTTAAAAGCTTTGCTTTAAGTAAGCTTAGTACGCTTTTTATATCTTTCCCGGAGCTTTCTTCCTGATCCATGAGGCTGTAGGTTTAAAAATGTTGCAGGCTTATCTTTTTTGTTCGATATCACTTGCATCTTTCAGGACAGCGCTTTTATCAATTTTTAAAAGCACATTATCTCCGACATCTACAGTCACTGTATTGTCTTTAACGTCAGTTACCCTGCCGTAAATGCCTCCTGTAGTAATTATCTTGTCACCTTTTTTCAGAGTGTTCCTGTAATTACTAAGTTCTTTTTGTTTTCTTACCTGGGGTCTTATCATAAAAAAATAGAATATGACAAAAACCAAAATTAAAGGCAAGAATGTTACCAGGGGATTCTGACCCTCCGGTGTTGGTCCCATCAAATACAAAAAAGCTAAATTACTCATCGTCAAATATTATTTTTTAGTTATCACGTCTGCTTTTATTTTCAGGATCACCACTGGTTGTTTCGCATTTGACCTTATGGCAATCGTTTTGTTCTGTAGTCCGTTTCTGAAAGAGCTGTCGAATACAACCTCCACTTTGCCGTTTCCTCCTGGAGGCACGGGTTTGTCATCGTATTCGGGTACTGTACATCCACAGCTGGTGGTTGCAGAGGTAATCAACAGGTCTGCTTCACCTGTGTTCTGGAAGGTGAATACACAGGCTACTATTTCTCCCTCTTCTATCCTGCCAAAATCGTGTTCCATATGAGAAAATTCAATAACCGGGCTTCCTCCATTATCCTTATCCGCTTGAGTATTATCCGGCACCTTTTTTTTGCAGGTGCACAGGGTAAGGACTAATACAAGAGTTAATGGTAGCAGTTTCATATCTTACTTTTTCTCTATGTTCTTCTTTTCGTCAAAGCCGGGTTCTCCTACAAGTCCCCGGCCGGTCTTCCTGAACAATTGTTTTGCTCGCATTTCTTTAACAATCTTATCCAGGATTCCGTTTACAAAGGTACTGCTTTTTGATGTGCAGTAAAACTTTGCTATTTCAATATATTCGTTAAGGCTGACTTTAACCGGAATTTCAGGGAATTCCATTATTTCAGTAATTGCCAGTTGCATAACAAGGGTGTCCATAAGTGCAATACGCTCTATTTCCCAGTTCGTGGTATTACTGCCTATAAGTTCCTCCAGTTTTGCGCTGTTCAGTATTGTTTTTCTCAGCAGTTTTTTTACGAACACCTCATCTTCGGGCGATCTGTACAAGGGCATGAGCCGGTGATCAGCAGTGCTGTTTTCCTTGAATTGCCTCAATGTTTTATCAACCATCACTGCAATAAAGTCCAGGTCGTCGTTCCAGTATATACTTTTTTCTTCAAGTACCGATTCAAGTTCTTCAGGCTCTGTCAGGATAAGATTCAGCAGCCTGGAGATGAATCTTTTATCTTCTGAAAAGCTCTTCTTGCCACTGCCCATATAGTCTTTATAAATTGCTGAGTCTTTTAGTATGTTATAATACCTTTTGGGTATTTCACTATCATCCCTCCATGTCAGATTTGCTTTTCCGGAATAATTTTTCAGTTGTCTGTTAAGAGATATCTGTTTAACCAGCCGGTTTTCAATTAATTTTGTGTTTGGATTCAGGTCCTCCCGGGTGGGTATTTTCTTTTGCCTTGCTATTTCAATTTTTTCTTCGGCTACATCCACAATTTCCACGATAAGCAGGAGGAGGAGGTGATACAGGTCGTAGCTCTTTGTCAGGCTTAAGAGCAACTCTTTTTCTGCTGCTTCAAGACTGTCACCCTTTTTCCTGTTAAAGGCATACAAAACAAGCAACGCTTTAATACGTAATAATCTCCTGCTTATCATCAAAAGAACACTAGAATTATTTGAGTGCAAAAATACTCTTTTTCTTATTTACACAAAACCGTGGAAAGAGAAAACTGTGAATGACATAAGACCAAGGGTTTAGTATTTTGATATATGAAAATAATTGTTACATTTGACAGCGTTATAATATTTCCAAATTAAATTCAGCTTTATGAAGGAAGAGAACGAAGCCAACGCGAGTGAGTTTAGCAGCAATAATAAGAATGATGCAAGCGGGCGTGAAGAAGTTTACACTAAAGTTGTTAGAGCAGGAAACAGAACTTATTTCCTGGATGTAAAATCAACACGCAAGAATGACCTTTACCTGACGATTACAGAAAGCAAAAAGAAGTTTAACAAGGATGGGAAATTTTTTTATGAAAAGCACAAGCTTTTTCTTTATCAGGAAGATTTTGAGAAGTTCAGTGACGGACTGGAGGATGTATTCGCCTTTATAAGAAATTCGGACAATGGTGCGTTATCTGAATCAAAGGAAGTAGAGAGTCACAAGGAAGTTAAAGCCGTTAATAAGGAGTCAGATATTACGGAAAAGGAAGATGACGCAAAGACAACAGATGAATTCATAAATGTTGAATTTGAGGATCTGGGCGAAAAATAGTCATCTTACGTGATCTTATCCTCTGCTTACCAGGCAGTTATTTTTAGTAAAGCATGCTTGATTATATTCTGCTGGCACTTGCTGTCACTTTGCTTTTAGTTGGTATTGTCGGATGTTTTGTGCCGGTATTACCCGGACCGCCTCTGAGTTTTGCAGGATTACTGGTACTGCATTTTACCAGATTTGCAGGGTTCAGAACCAATACCCTTATTATACTGGGCCTGATTGCCGTTATTGTTGCAGTATTTGATTATGTGGTTCCCATCTGGGGTACGAAGAAATTCGGAGGCACTAAATATGGTGTGAGGGGGGCAACGGTTGGATTGCTGGTGGGTCTTTTTTTCGGTCCCCCCGGAATTATTATAGGGCCGTTCCTGGGAGCAGTTATCGGTGAACTTATGTACAAATCTGATTTCGGCTATGCAGTAAAGGCAGGTTTTGGAAGCCTTATAGGTTTCATGACCGGCATAGGCCTTAAACTGGCCGCCTCGCTTATAATTACCTTCTACTTTATCAGGGGGCTGTTTTGAATTTTTTAGCTTCCAAGGGTAGCTACCATAACCGCCTTTATTGTATGCATCCTGTTTTCGGCTTCATCGAAAACTATGGAATTTTCTGATTCAAACACATCATCAGTTACTTCCATTCCGTCAAGGCCATATTTCCGGAAAATTTCCTCACCAATTTTTGTTTCACGGTTATGAAAAGACGGGAGGCAATGGAGGAATTTCACACCCGGATTACCTGTCCTTTCAATAAGTTTCTTATTGACCTGGTATGGTTTAAGCATGGCAATTCTTTGTTCCCATACCTCTTCAGCTTCGCCCATTGACACCCATACATCGGTATATAAAAAGTCTACACCTTTAATGGCCTCGTCAATATTGTCCGTAATATTTATTTTAGCCCCTGTCCCGGATGCTATTTCCCTGCAGGTGGCAATCAGTTCTTCAGATGGCTGTACTTCGGGTGGTGCCGCTGCCCTGAAATCCATTCCCATCTTGGCAGCACCCACGAGGAGTGAATTGCCCATATTGTTCCTGGCATCACCAAGATAGCAGAAACTTATTTCGTTCAGAGCTTTATTTGAATGTTCTGCCATGGTCATAAAATCAGCCAGGATCTGCGTGGGGTGAAATTCATTTGTAAGGCCGTTCCACACAGGTACACCTGCGTATTTTCCGAGCTCTTCGACAATCTCCTGGCCAAATCCCCTGTATTGAATCCCGTCATACATGCGTCCCAGTACCCTGGCGGTATCTTTCATAGATTCCTTATTCCCTATCTGGGACCCGGTGGGTCCTATATAGGAAACATGGGCGCCCTGGTCCAGGGCAGCCACTTCAAAAGCACATCTTGTCCTGGTGGATGCTTTCTCAAAAATAAGGGCTATATTTTTCCCTTTGAGCCTGTGTTGCTCAACACCGGCATACTTGGCCTTCTTAAGGTCAGTTGACAGATCAAGCAAGAATTTTATCTCACCGGGTTCAAAATCCAATAATTTAAGAAAATTCCTGTTTCGTAAATTGTAAGCCATATCTTATTAATGTTTAAATGTTTAATTTTTAAGTTGTTTAGTTGTCCGGGGCTTATAAGGACTGGTCCCGGGGGCCGCGTTCATCAGTCTTCGTATTTCATTGTTATTTTCGTTCCATACTTCTTATCCTCGAGCTTAAATGCCTCCGTAATCACACTCTTCTGTCCCCCTGACTTAATGAAGTTAAGGCATGCCTCAATCTTTGGTGCCATACTTCCTTTTGAAAATTGTCCTTCCGTGAGATACCTGAGTGTATCCTTGTAATCAATAAATTCCAGGGCTTCCTCCCCGGGTTTTTTATAATTCAAATATACATAGGGGACATCAGTAAGTATATAGAACTCATCAGCACCTATTGCCGAAGCAAGAAGCGATGAAGCCATGTCTTTATCAATTACGGCTTCAGAAGGTCTTACATCATTATTTTCATCAATATATACAGGTACTCCGCCACCCCCTGCAGCTATAACAATATTACCCTGCCTTGCCATATCTTCAATTATTTTTTCATTCATTACCCTGATAGGCCTGGGAGAGGGTACAACTCTACGGTAACCGTCCTTCACTTTAACTTCTTCCTTGAAGATCCATCCCTTGGTTTTGTGGAGCTCATCAGCTGCTGACTTATCATAAATTTTTCCCACTCTTTTTTGAGGGTCAGAAAAAGCAGGATCGTTTTTGTCAACCACAACCTGTGTCACGAGACAGGCTACATTCTTGTCAATTCCGTATTTATTAAGAACATTAAGAAGCACCCGTTCAATCATGTAGCCTATCCCTCCCTGTGTGTCAGCAACACATACATCCAATGGCATCCTGGCTATGTTATACAATTGTTCCCCTGCATCATTTCGCATCAGTACATTTCCCACCTGGGGTCCGTTCCCATGTGTTATTACAAGATCATAATCCTGCCTGATAAGGTGCACAAGGTTTTCAAGTGTGTCTGTTGTGTTCTGTTCCTGTTCCTCAATGGTACCAAGCTGATCACCTCTGAGCAGCGCATTCCCGCCCAACGCAATTACCGCAAGCTTTTTCATTATATATAAATTATAAACCTGTTAATTCGTTACGGATTTCTAAAAAAAAAGAAAAACACAAATCTATAACATTTAGTCATAAAACCCAGCCGGATGAACGAAAAAGAAACAGCCCGGGAAAATAAATCTGTTATCCCCGCTCATTAAAAAGTCAAAAGGCAGTTAATATAAAAAAAATATTATTTTTGCATTCAAATAAAGCATATAATTCATTTTCCGGGTGAGATATACATTTATTGCCTTCTGCTTAATTTTAATAATCCTTCCTGGACTGTCCAGCTGCAAAGAGTTATCCCTGAAATCTATTGATGAAGGAGAAATACATTATAAAATAACTTTTCATGACAGGAAGGCCATACTTCCTGATGAGCTTATGCCCAATACTATGGTTGTTAAGTTCAAGGATGATAAAACAATCATGGAAATAACCTCCCCCATAGGCAATAATGGTGTTTTTATCATTACTGAGCCTGACAAAAACCAGATTCAGACCTTTCTGAGGGTATTGAATATGAAATATTATTATGAAGGACCTGCTGATGAAATTCCCCCCGGCATAAACCCGATGGAAGGCATGGATATCGAAAACACCTTGTATGTATCCAACATACTTAATCTCAAATGCCGCAAGGCCATTGTAAGAATCCCGGAAATGGATTTTAGCTATGATATCTGGTATACTGAAGATCTGGGAATTAAAAAACCTAATTTTTCCAATCCCTTCAGGGATATTGACGGAGTATTGATTAACTTCTTTTTCCTGATGGGAGATGCCATGATTGAATTCGAAGCTGAAGGTATATACCAGCGACCGATACCGGACAAGGTTTTTGAAAAGGGAGAAGATTTCAGAAGGATTGACCGTAAGTCCATGGATGATCTTATAGCAAGCATGATGAACCTTTAACAGTTGGATTGTTTCATTTTCATCAACATAAATTTACTACCTTTATGACACTAAAAACGGGAGCTGAATGTTTATACTTTGTAAACTGTGGGTTGTTTCTGTTTATACTGATATTCAAGGATGAAAACGAAAGAAAAAAAAACAGGTAGATCAAGAAAGAAAGATAAAGCGGAAAAGAAAAAGGTATATTCCGTATTTAAGGATGAGAGGGTCAGGTTTGTCGCCGGTCTTATAATAACAGGTTTTGCGGTATATCTTTTCTTTGCCTTTACAGCTTACCTGTTCTGGTGGAAAGCCGATCAGAGCTTTGCCGCACCTGTAATCTCGGGAGCGGAGGAACAGGTCAAAAACTGGTCAGGTAAAAGCGGTGCATGGTTTGCCGATATTTTTATAAATAAGGGTTTTGGACTGGCAGCTTTTTTTATACCCGTCATTGTGGCAGCAATCGGGTTGAGGCTCCTGCACATAAAAAGGGTTAAAGCTTTCAGGATCAGCAGGGATCTGGTACTCGGTACCATAATCCTTTCCATAATACTTTCCTATGTTTTCGGTCATGCCAAGGGTATGTTTGGCAGCGGCCCCGGAGGTGCACACGGCTACTTTGTAAGCCAGTGGTTAAACGCTTTCATGGGCAAACTCGGAACAGGTATCTTATTGCTGGTAGTATTCCTGTCATACCTTGTCCTTGTTTTCAACATAAAACCATCTTTTACAAAATTAAGAAGACGAATACCATGGTTGGCTAAGGAGGGTCTTAAACAGGCCGGTACTGAAGAAACTGATTCCGGATTTACCATACACCGTCCAGGTGATGATGAATATATTGCTGATGATGAAGGTGTTGTGCAGGATGAAACAACTGATGACGATATAGCCGAAGGTCCAATAATAAAGGAATTGCAACCGGAAGAAGACAATAACGGGGTCTCAATATCAATTACGAAGGCGAGAGCAGACGATCTGCTTACTGATGAAGAATTGGAAAGGCTGAAAGAGAGTTATGATCCGCGCCTTGATCTTTCTGCTTTTAAAATGCCTCCAATCAATTTGCTCGATGACCATAAATCGGAGACGAGGTTTGATGATTCAGAAATAATTGAGAAAAAAGAAACAATTGTTAAAACACTTCGTGATTATAATATCGAGGTTAAACATATTTCAGCAACAGTAGGGCCCACTGTTACCTTATATGAAGTGGTCCCCGAAAGGGGTGTCAGGACAGCTAAAATAAAATCGCTTGACAATGATATTGCCCTCAGCCTTTCAGCCTTTGGCATCCGTATTATTGCACCAATCCCAGGAAGAGGCACAGTAGGTATTGAGGTTCCCAATAAAAATCCGGAAATAGTCTCGATGAAATCCCTGATAGCCACAAAAGCTTTTCAGGACAGTAAATATGAACTGGCTATCGCCCTGGGTCGTACGATAACCAATGAACTCCTGATGCTTGACCTTCAGACTATGCCCCATCTCCTGGTTGCAGGGGCAACAGGGCAGGGTAAATCAGTTGGTCTCAACGTTATTATTGCCAGCCTTCTTTACCGCAAGCATCCCGCAGAGATCAAGTTTATCATGGTCGATCCCAAAATGGTTGAATTAACATTATATAATAAAATTGAAAAACATTACCTGGCCAAATTGCCTGCTACCAATGATCCAATTATTACTGAAACACAAAAGGTTGTTTATACACTTAATTCACTCTGTATTGAAATGGATATCAGGTACAGGCTGCTGCGCAAGGCAAATGTTAAGTCTATCAGGGAATATAATGATGTATTTACAAAACGTAGGCTGAATCCGGAGAACGGCCATAAATATATGCCGTATCTTATCCTCGTGATAGATGAATTTGCTGATCTTATAATGACAGCAGGAAAAGAGATTGAAGGCCCCATCCAGAGGTTGTCCCAACTGGCGAGGGCCGTAGGAATTCACCTTATTGTAGCCACCCAGCGCCCATCTACAAATATTATCACGGGAACAATAAAAACCAACTTCCCGGCAAGACTGGCTTTCAGGGTTTCATCATCAATTGATTCGCGTACAATTCTTGACAGCACAGGAGCCGAAAAACTGATCGGGCGGGGCGACATGCTCATTTATAACGGTACTGAACTGATAAGGGCACAATGTGCCTTCATTGATACACCTGAACTTAACAGGCTTACTGAATATATAGCATCGCAGCGTGGATATACCGATGCTTACATACTCCCGGAATACATAAGTGAGAATGATGATAATTTCCAGGAAGTGGACCTCAGGAAAAGAGACAGCCTCTTTGATGAAGCAGCCCGCCTGGTGGTGCAGACACAGCAGGGATCAACTTCCCTTATACAGAGAAAAATGTCACTGGGCTATAACCGTGCAGGAAGAATAGTCGACCAGCTTGAGGCAGCGGGTATACTGGGACCATACGAGGGAAGTAAGGCCCGGGAGGTGCTTATAAGCGATATGGCAAGTTTGGAACATATTTTGCGGGGATTGGATTAAAAATATGATGAAAAGCATAATTACCCTGATACTATTGTCGATCGGATGTTTGCTCAGTGCCCAGACCGACCCTGTGGCTAAAGACATACTTGATAAATTCTCGGATGCCGCACTTTCAGCTCCTGCGGTAGGCATGAATTTCACACTCAGAATACAGGATAAAATCGAAGGTACAGAACAGGTGTCTGACGGACAGCTTGTCATTAAAGAAAATATGTATATGCTCCAGTTACCTGAAAATATCATATGGTATGACGGATCATCGATGTGGACACTTTCACCCGGGGTAAAGGAAGTAACAGTAACATTGCCTGACCCGGGAGATGATATTTTTATTACATCGCCTTCAAGACTTTTCAATATGTATAAGGATGATTTTAAATACAGGTTACTTGAAGTGTTGCCGGAAGGAAGCCTTATAGATCTTTACCCTGAGAACCCTTCTGCTACGGATTTCAGTATAATACGACTGCTGATAGATAAACAAAACAGGCTGGTATCGGCAGAGTACAGGAGGAAGGATGCTATTGATATTTTTATTAATGTTCATGAATACAAGCTCAGCAAATCATATCCTGACAGTTTTTTCAGCTTTGATCCTTCCGGTTACCCTGATGTTGATATAATTGATATGAGATAATCATTCCTTCTCTTTTTCAGGATACGCAATTCTGGCATGATAAATGGTATTGAGCCGGCTTACGAAGGAAGCCTTTATCTGTGATATATCCCTGAATGTTATTGGAGCCAGTGTAAACTGTCCTTCTTCCATCTGATTATCAATAATGCTGTCAACCAGGCTTCTTATTTTTTCTTCACTGTATTCTTTAAGGCTTCTTGATGATGCTTCAACAGCATCAGCCATCATCAGAATGGCCTGTTCTTTAGTGAAGGGTTTGGGGCCGGGGTAAGTAAATTCGCTCAGGTCAATATCACGGGCCGGATACATGCTCTTATACTGCCGGTAGAAATAGTAAGCCTTGGTAGTGCCCTGGTGTGTCCTTATAAAATCTATGATCTGTTGTGGAAGATTGAATTTTTTTGCCAGGTCAAGGCCCTTCTTAATATGACCGATGATTATTTCCGCACTTTTCTCAGGTTCCAGCTTGTCATGAGGATTAAACTGCTCCGGCTGATTTTCAGTAAAATATTCAGAGCCCGATACTTTGCCGATATCATGATACAGGGCTCCGGCCCTGACAAGCAGGGGGTTGGCACCCACAGCCCTGGCTGCTTCCTCTGCAAGATTTGCCACCTGCATGGAGTGTTGAAATGATCCGGGAGCTTCCTCTGCGAGCTGTCTCAACAATGGCTGGTTGGTGTCACATAACTCAAAGATGGTGGCTTCAGAAAGGAAACCAAAGGTTTTTTCGAAAATATATATAAGGGGGTAACTTAATAGCAGAAGAACTGAATTACCGGCAAACCATGCGTAATTTGACCAGTCAATCTCACTTACGTCACCTTCCTGTATGATACCTATGCCAAAATATACAAGCGAAAAAGTGAGAAATACCATTGACGCCGAGAAGAAAAGTTTTCCCCGTCTGTATGTATTTGTCAAAGTGAATATGACCACTACTGAACCAAGGAAATTCAGAAAAATAAACTCAAAGGAATTGGGTACAATAAAACCGGTAATCATCAGGGTAACCATCAGTATAAATAATGCAAGACGGGGATCATAAAATGTCCTTATAATAATTGGTATCAGGGCAAAGGGTACCAGGTAAACACTGATTCCCTGCAGAACAATCACAATCCTGGCCAGTGCTACAAATACCAGCAGGAGAATCAGTATGAAAAGAGTTTTCAGAAATGAGTCAAGGACCTCCCTCCTGAAATTGTAAAGAAATAGAAAAAGAATAAGGAAACATGCACTCACAATCAAAATCTGCCCAAAGATAAATAACCATGAATTATAAACACCTATCCTCTCACCGTATTCCTGCCTGAACGATTCCAGGACCCGGAAACGGTAGTTGTTAACCAGTTCACCCTTTGAAATGATAAGCTCTCCTTCCTGTATCATTCCCCTGGTGAGGCTGATATCCTTTAATATATTATTTCTTTCAGCATTCGACCTGGCTTCATTATAGCTGATATTAGGCTGAATAAAATCGCCAAGACTTAAGGCACTCAAAAAGCCGAAAATGTTCATGTTAACATTATCGGATATCTCATTCTGGATTTCAAGACGTTTATTTCTTACAAACTCATATGCTTCCTTGTGGGTAAAGAGGTCATTCAGGCGAACCTTTTCAGCAACATTGCCCTTGACAAGCATTATGCTTTCATCCTTGCTGTGCAGGTTTTCAGTGAATTCATTGCGCTCATAAATCCCGGTTTCGTACACCTCGTTAATAGTTGATGCCAGTTCCATACGAATCATTTCATAATCAGATGGCGATAGTTCATCTTCGGTGCCGGCATTACCGAGCCGCATTTCATTGAAATATGAATTGAAATTGTCCAACTGGTAGTTGATAAGTGATGTGTCATAATCAAAATATGGAATGAATGATACAAGGGCACTATCCCTTTCCCTGTTGAGCTCTGCCTCTGTCTTGTAAACGGGAAAATCCATCGGTGCAATCAATACGTCGTGCATCCAGGGCCTTCCTTTCTGGTACTCATACCTGAATTTACCCTCACGGGGTAATAAGTAAGTTACAATGGCAATGGACAGCCCGAATAAGATACCCAGGCAGATACTCTTCTTCGATTTTGACCACCAATCAGTAAAAGACATTTTTCTGTTTATAAACAATTATGTGATCCTCAATATTAATTGCAAAAGTAAGTTAATTTTCCAGAAAAACATACCAGGCTTATGCGAGGTCCTGCTTTTGTAAGAAATGGTTCAATAAGCTTGTGGGGCAGCCTGATACAATTGCCGGCCAGCTATGATCCCGACATACTGTTATAAAATATAATAAGCGTACACGGAAATGATTATCTTGGATTGATTAAATGAAATTAATACAGACCAGTATGAAAAACATTGCAGTTATATTATTTACCCTCTCTCTGACAGTGCTTTTGCCCGCTCAGGATTTCTCCTTCGGTTCTGTGTTCGATGATATGCAATACAGGATGGTTGGTCCCTGCCGGGGCGGGAGAGTGACAGCTGTTGCAGGAATTGAATCACAGACTTCTGTTTTCTATATGGGTGCTACCGGCGGAGGAGTATGGAAAACCACGAACTATGGCATAAGCTGGGAAAATGTGTCTGACGGGTTCTTTAAAACAGGTTCAGTTGGTGCAATAAGTGTTTCCCAGTCCAATCCGGATATTGTGTATGTCGGAACGGGATCAGACGGGATAAGAAGTAATGTTATTATTGGTAAGGGTATGTATCGTTCTGACAATGCCGGCAAAACCTGGAAATTTACAGGTTTGGAAAATGCAGGCCAGATTGGCGCAATTGTCATAAATCCTGAGAATCCGGATATATGCTATGCTGCAGCAATTGGGAATCCTTTCGGGCCTAACAGGGAAAGAGGAGTGTTCAGGACAGGCGATGGGGGAAAAACATGGGAGAAGGTGCTGTATATCTCTGATAAGACCGGTATATGTGATATAGAAATGCATCCGGGAAACCCGGATATATTATATGCTTCAGCATGGACAGTTGAAAGAAAACCATGGACTATTATTTCCGGATCTGAAGAAGGCGGGGTTTACCGTTCATCCGATGCCGGTAAAACATGGAAGAAACTTGAACAAGATCTGCCTTCGGGCATTGTTGGTAAAAGTGACCTTGCTGTTTGTCCGGCTGAGCCTGATAATCTCTATGTATTGATGGAGGCAGAAAATGATCAGGGAGGAGTGTATTTTTCCGGGAACAGGGGCGACAGCTTTGAACTGCTGAGCAAGGAAAACTTCCTCCTGGACCGTCCCTTCTATTATACCAATATTGATGTGGATCCAACTGAGCCGGATATTATTTACGTTAATTCAACCGGCTTTTACAAGTCTGAAGACAGGGGTGAGTCATGGACCCGCAAATCAACTCCGCACGGGGATAATCATGATATGTGGATAAATCCTTCAAATCCTGATATATTTATTCAATCTAATGATGGCGGGGCCAATGTAACTCTCGACGGCGGTGATTCATGGTCTGCACAGGATAATCAGCCAACAGCTGAACTCTACCAGGTAAATGTCGATGATCAGTTTTCTTACTGGCTCTATGCCGGACAACAGGATAACAGCACAGTGGCTATGCCGGGTAAGGCTGCATGGTTAAACAGGGATAACCATATAATGGCTGTTGGAGGTTGCGAAACAGGGCCCGCCGTACCAAAACCCGGTAATCATAATATAGTCTATTCAAACTGTAAAGGCCGCTTTGGTGTTTTTAATAAAAAGACCGGGCAGGAAAAACAATATTATGTGGGTGCGGCTAATATGTACGGGCATAATCCTGCTGACTTGAAATACAGGTTCCAGAGGGTATCCCCGATAATGGTGTCGCCACATGACCCGGATCTGGTATATCATTGCTCTCAATATGTGCATGTTACGAAAGATGATGGTGTAACATGGGAGACAATTTCACCTGATCTCACAGCCTTCGAACAGGATAAACAGGTGATTTCAGGATCACCAATAACCAGGGATATTACAGGTGAGGAGTTTTACAGTACTCTTTATGCAATTGCAGAATCACCCCTGGAAAAAGGTGTGATATGGACCGGCGCGAATGACGGCCCCATTCATGTAACAAAAGACGGAGGCCTGAAATGGAACAATGTTACCCCCCAGGGCCTGCCTCCCGGAGGGAGAGTGCAGACAATAGAAGCTTCACCTCATAATCCCGCAAAGGCCTATGTAGCCGTTTGCAGATACCTTCTGAACGACTGGAAACCTTATATATACCGGACAGAAAACTATGGTGATACATGGACGCTGCTTACAGACGGGTCAAATGGTATTCCAGCAGATTGCCCTGTAAGGGTCATAAGGGAAGACCCTGACAGGGAGGGATTACTCTATGCCGGTACCGAACATGGTATTTTGATTTCTTTTGATGATGGGATACGCTGGTATAGTTACCGGCAAAACCTGCCTGATGTACCGGTGACCGATATAAAAGTCTACAGGAAGGATCTTATTCTTTCAACTATGGGACGGTCATTCTGGATAATGGATAATATAAGTCCTCTGCATGAACTTGATCCCGGAACAATAAATGAGGGTAATTACTTTTTTAAGACACAGGATGCTTTCAGGTCACCAGGAAGGAGGGGGGTGTATTTTGATTTTTACCTTCCTTCAGAGGTGTCCTCTGCTGTTATTGAGATCAGAAATAATGAAGGCGAACTTGTAAAAACAATCAATGAAGATGGTTCGGCAGGTTTCCACCGGTATATATGGGACTTGAGGACTGATGTTGATCTTCCCCCAAATGCTCCTGCGAGGTGGTTCAGGGGTCCACAGGTAATACCTGCCAGATATAGTGCAAGCCTGATAGTAAACGATGAACAAATCAGTAATAGTTTTGATGTGCTTCCAGACCCAGGGCTTATAGAAGAAGGAATGACTTATAAAGATTATAAGGAGCAATTTGACCTGTCTGTGAGGGTGGCGGACCTCTTTAGTGCAACTTCAGCCCTGATAGCTGATATCAATAATGTACTGGGGCCTGATGATAATGAAAGAAATACCCGGACAACCATCACGGGAAGGGAAGGCTCAAAGAGAAAAAAACTGCTTGAAATTAAAAAACAACTTGTTACAGTGGAAGATATCAGATACCCTCAGCCCATGCTGTCTGACCAGGTAATGTATCTCTATTCAATGATAAGCCGTTCGGATCAGAAACCTGGTAAAGATGCCTGGGAAAGATATGAAGAACTATTGTCTGTGTTTGAATCATTGAAGAATCAATATTATAAGATAATGGATTAATTGGTTTCTTTTTCATATTTTTGTTAGAGTTATGTAATAATATTAGTACTGACCTTAACCTAATAAACTTATAAACTAACTGAAATGTACCATTCCAAAGATTATCTCAGGCTCCTTCTCCTTATGGTTACGCTTGCTGTTATCATCGGGGGGTGTAAAAATAATCCGCCGGCAATCTCTCACAACCATAAGTCAGATACAATAAGTATATCTCATGGTGATATACTTGACCTGGAAATAAGCTTTGCCGATGACAGGGAAGAACTGATTTCAGCAAAAGTATCATTCAATGATGAAGAAATTTACTCAGGTATAGACAGTCTGTTCAGATATTCCCTGGAGACATCCGAACTAAATGCAGGAAAATACTATATTAAAATTAATGCTCTGGATGAGGACAGCCTGCTGTCAGAAAAAGTCCTGACGATAAATATCAATGGAGTTAATCCGTCACTGGCAAATCTGTCAATTTCTGATATTGGTGCTACCTGTGTTAAGGCAAACTTTGACATTACAAGTTCAGGGGGGCTGGATATCAGTGAAAAAGGAATTTTATTTACCCCGGTGGCAGATGCCGGGGCTGAAGAGCAGAAATTAATAATTGATGATACCGGGCTTATAACTGAAAGCATGGTGGATGGTTTTCCCAGGGATGCGGATCTTCGGCTCAGGGCTTATGCAATAAATGCAGCAGGAACAAGCTACAGTGAATATATAACCATTAAAACAAAAAATGGAATTCCTGTTATCCGGACCGGGACTGTCAGCAACATTCACTCAAAAACCGTTGATGCTTCTGGTACCCTCATCACTAACGGAGGTGAGAAACTGCTGGGATATGGTATTGTATATTCGGAAAATCCCCAGCCACAGCTGGAAGATAATGTCAGTTTCGCCTCCGGCAGGGCTTCTTTCAAGGTAGAGCTGGATGGACTGCAACCCTTTACAAAATATTATTTCAGGGCTTTCGCCAGGAACAGGTTTGCTGCCAGGTATGGTGAAATTAAAGAATTTAAAACAACCGGGCCGCCCAGTGTTAAAACAGGTGAACCCGGTCGGATTATGGTGAGCTCAATAAGGATAAATATAGAAGTAGTTGACGATGGCGGTCATAAGGTTACTGATGCCGGCATCTGCTATTCAATGCTTAAAGAACCAACTATAGATACCAACGTGTCAAGTTTTGGAAAAGGAACCGGCAAATTTGAAGCTTTTGTTGAAGACCTTGATCCTGGAACAAAGTATCATCTGAGAGCTTATGCAATAAACAGTGAAGGTGTTTCTTACGGCGAGGAAATAATGCTGTCAACAAAACTGGGTATTCCCGAAGTTGCAACGGACGGAGTGACTGATATTGATTATTCATCTGTCACAGTAATTGGAAATGTGGTTGATGACGGGGGCCTTGATGTAATAGAGAGGGGAATAGTATGGGATACTATCAGCCGCCCGACAAAGAATAATAACTATGCTGTTGTTGAAGGCGCTGCCGGTAAATATGAGTACAGGATAACAGGGCTGGAACCGGGTATAAAATACTTTGCCAGGGCCTATGCCAGGAATGAAAAGGGCTATGTGTATTCCGAACCAGTTGAATTTGTCCCCTATATCAAAACTGAAATGGTACTGGTGAAGGGGAATTTCTTTTCAATGGGAAGTGAAGACGCCGACAGGACAGCCCGGCCTGTTCACCAGGTTAAGGTTGACTCTTTTATGATAGGCAAGTATGAAGTGACCAATGCAGAATTCGTTAAATTTCTAAATTATCATATTGATGAGATAAAGTTTGAAGGTGGCGGCGATGTTGTTTTACTTAAGGGGTACCCGGTATACTTCCTTAAAGTATATGGAGAAGATTATGAAAAAACAGGCTTTAAGGTGCCTGTTACTTACACTGACGGAAAATTCGGTGTAAGGGATGATTGCGGAGATTATCCGGCTATACTGGTAAGCTGGGAAGGAGCCCGGATGTATTGCGAATGGGCCGGCGGGAGACTTCCCACTGAAGCAGAATGGGAATTTGCTGCAAAGGGAGGGATTAATACCTCAAATACCTATGCCGGTGGAAACGACCTTGATGAGCTGGGCTGGTACTACAGGAACAGCAGGGATGCATCGTGCCAGTTGATGCCGGGGGGCAACAGGGGCCTTAACAAGGTAGGCCTGCTTAAACCCAACCGCCTGGGAATTTATGATATGTCTGGTAATGTCAGCGAATTGTGTTACGATATTTATGGAACCGACTATTATTCAGTATCCCCTGCAGAAAATCCTATGGGACCGGAAAAAGGAACATCCAGGGTAATCAGGGGAGGCAGTTGGGTCGACAACGATAATGCTTGTACGGTTTATACACGGATAAAAAGTTTCGACCTTAATAAGGGATATGATAATATAGGTTTCAGACTGGTAAGGACCTTTGATAAATAATTGAATTATTCAAGGTTCTTGGCTTCATTCCATATCTCGTCCATTTCTTCGAGTGACATATCACGGAGGGATTTTCCTTGTTGTATAGTTTTCTTTTCCAGGTAATTAAACCTGGATATAAATTTCCTGTTTGTTCTCTCCAGGGCTGCTTCAGGATCAACCTCGTACAGCCTGGCTGCATTTATCAGGGAGAAAAACACATCTCCGAACTCTGTCTCAATATTTTTTTTATTTTCCTTTTTAACTTCTTCTTTTAATTCCTGCAACTCTTCTTCTATCTTATCCCACACCTGTGTCCGGTCTTCCCAGTCAAAACCCACACCTCTTACTTTTTCCTGGATCCTGTTTGACTTTACCAGGGCTGGTAGTGATTTTGGCACTCCCGACAGCACAGCTTTGTATGTATCCGATTCGTTCAATTTGAGCTTTTCCCAGTTATCGGCCACCTCGGTGGCATTAATGACTTCGGTGTCACCAAAAACATGAGGATGCCTGTAAACAAGTTTCCTGTTAATACCCTCAATGACCCTGGTAATATCAAAGCTTTTCTTTTCTGAGCCGATCCTGGCATAAAAAACAATGTGAAGCATCAGGTCACCAAGCTCCTTGCATATTGCATCGTCATCATTATCGAGTATGGCATCGGCAAGTTCATAAGTCTCTTCAATGGTTAATTTCCTTAATGTTTCATTTGTCTGTTCCATATCCCACGGGCAGCTGGTTCTCAGCCTGTCCATGATATCAAGTAATTCTTTAAACGCTGTAAGTCTTCTGTCTGGTTCCATACTATATTTATCTAAAAAAGCATACCGGGTTTCTTATTGCTTCCGGGAGAAGAAATTCTGACTATATCCCCAACCTGCAGGCTAAGTAATTCTGAGGCATTGGTTCCGTTAATGCCAATCTCGAGAAGGTCCAGGGAATTAAAAACAGCCAGCAATTCACCGATTGACTCACTATTATACGAGTCGCTTATATGGTCAATAACATTTGTATTTGAGCGGATGGCAATTTGAAAGCTCTTATTGTCAAAAACCCTGTTGAACAAGTCATTTGTGATATTTGAAATGGCATTACCATAGGTGTCAATGTAAATAATACTTCCTGAAATGGCATCTTCCTCGATGGTAGCCCTGAACGGATGCATTTCCCTTATGGCCAGTTTTTCTTCACCTATGCCGGAAATGCCTTTCCCCTTTATTATTGCAGCTGCTCCTTCAGCAAATACCTCTATTTCATTTATCCTGCCTTTATTTTTGTCCGGGCTGATCTGCACGATCCTGTCAGGTTCTGAGTTCAGCAGTAAATGAAATATTCCATTATCTGCACCAATGAAAAAATGACCCTTTGCTTCAACAATAACATGGGGACTCTGATCACTGTATTCTGACTGTACACAGATTATATGAACAGAACCCTCAGGATAATGCTCAAAGGTATTCCTGATGACAAATGCGCTTTTCTGTATGTTAAAAGGATTCAATCCACTGGCATTGTCTATTACAGTGGTGCCAGGGCACATGCTGGCCAGCTTACCTTTCAGCATGCCATTATAATAATCAAATGCTTGCCATTCAGTAGTAAGAGTAATTACTGGCATCCTTAAAAACTTATGCTTAAGATGATATTCTTGTAAAAAAAATAGGTTACTTTGTAATACTCAAACCTAAGGTTTTTTTTTGAGAATACACAGGTATTTTTACGTAAAAAGGTTATTAGAATGTATGGTTGAGAAGATAATTGAATTAGAAGACATAGATCCAAAAATATTTTTCGGAACAAATAATATTCTGTTCGACAGCATCCGTAATCACTTTCCAAAACTTAAGATTATTGCCAGGGGTAATGAAATAAAGGCTATAGGCGAAGAAGAAGAAGTTGAAAAATTTGAAGTTAAAATTAATGAGCTTATCGATTTTTTTGAGAAGCATAACAAGCTGCAACAGGATGACATAGAGAGGCTTTTTTCGGATCCTGAAATGTCAAAGGCTGCCGGCAACGGGGGTATGGAGGAGACCCTGGTGTTCAATATAAGCGGAAGACCAATAAGGGCGCGAACTGTGCACCAGTTTCACCTTGTGGAGGATTACAGGATTAATGATCTCCTGATAGCCGTGGGACCTGCCGGCACCGGCAAAACCTATACAGCCATTGCCCTGGCAGTAAGGGCCCTTAAGAATAAACAGGTAAAAAGAATTGTTCTTACCAGGCCTGCGGTGGAAGCAGGAGAGAGGCTTGGCTTTCTTCCCGGCGATATGAAGGAGAAACTGGATCCTTACCTGCAACCCCTCTACGATGCACTGAAAGACATGATACACTTCCGTAAGCTGGAAGCCTGGCTGGAAGACGGTACGATACAGATAGCTCCCCTGGCATATATGAGGGGAAGAACACTGGAACAGTCATTTGTAATACTCGATGAGGCACAGAATACAACTATTAGCCAGCTTAAAATGTTCCTTACAAGAATGGGCGTCAGCTCCAAATTTATTATGACAGGCGATATTACCCAGATAGACCTTCCATATAAAAAAAAGTCGGGTTTGCTTCAGGCAATGAGGATATTGAAAGGTATTGAAGGTATTTCCATCATAGAGTTTGATGAAAGGGATATCGTCAGGCACAAGCTTGTGAAAGATATAGTGAGAGCCTATGGCCAGGATGAAAACGGTGTAACGGACGATGAGACTGAGAGACGAAGAGACTAACAGAAAAGGCCCCGGGTAATCGGGGCGGGCATAGTCATCAGGCAAGCCTGAAATATGAACTGAGGTGAAGCCGGGATTGCTGAAGACAAACTTGTAAAAAAAAAATATTAATCTATAAATTTATACTTGAGATGTCACAGACTCTTACTAAGACCAATTTCAGTTTTCCCGGGCAGAAAGATGTTTATCACGGAAAAGTGAGGGAAGTATACAATATTGATAACAAATACCTCCTGATGGTTGTAACAGATCGCATATCAGCCTTTGATGTGGTCCTTCCAAGGGGAATCCCCTATAAGGGACAGGTATTGAACCAGATTGCTTCCAAATTCCTGGATGCTACCTCCGATATAGTACCGAACTGGAAAATTGCATCACCCGACCCCAATGTTACTTTCGGTCATAAATGTGAATCATATCCTGTGGAGATGATTGTCAGAGCCTACCTTACCGGCAGTTCCTGGCGTACCTATAAATCAGGTGCCCGGAGTATATGCGGGATCCCCGTACGTGATGGAATGAGGGAACACGAAAAGTTTGGCAAACCAATCATAACCCCTACAACCAAAGCCGAACAGGGTTTACATGATGAGGATATATCAAAAGAAGATATATTACAAAAAGGCATCGTGCCTGAAGAAGAATACGATTTGCTTGAAAAATACAGTATGGATTTGTTTATGAGAGGATCCGAGATAGCAGCTGAGCACGGGCTTATACTTGTAGATACAAAATATGAATTCGGGAAAAAGGACGGTGAGATTTACCTGATTGATGAAATACATACACCTGACTCCTCAAGATATTTTTACGCAGATGACTACAGGGAAAGATTTGATAAGGGAGAATCCCAGAAACAGCTTTCAAAGGAGTTCGTGAGGGAATGGCTTATGTCTCACGGTTTCCGGGGACAGCCGGGACAGGAGATCCCGGAAATGACCGATGAATTCGTTACCGAAGTGTCGGAGCGATATATAGAACTTTTTGAGAAAATTACCGGGGATAAATTTGAACGGGCAGATATTTCTGACATTGAAGCCAGAATTGAGAAGAATGTGAAGAAATTCTTAAACGGCTAAAGGCTTCTGCAAATGTATATACCGGTAAAATATTCATCTGCTCTATAACATGTTTCAGAAAGTGATCCTTTTGGTTGGTATCATTGAAAAAAATTTCAACCTTGGAAATTATTTTTTTGGGACATTCTAAATAAATTTCAAGGAATGAATAAAATTGTTGAGAAAGAGCAGTTGAACAATAATGTTGTTAAGCTGGTAATACATGCACCTCGCATTGCCCGGAAGCGTAAGGCAGGGCATTTTGTTATAGTAAAAATTAACAAGAAAGGGGAGCGAATTCCCCTTACCATTGCTGATGCCGATGCCGCGAAGGGAACAATAACACTTGTCATCCAAAAAGTTGGTGTTACATCACATAAGTTATCACTGATGGAGGAAGGCGATAGCCTTGCTGATGTTGTCGGGCCACTGGGTCATGCCACTGAAATATATAAGGCCGGGACCGTATTGTGTGCGGGAGGAGGAGTGGGGGTAGCTCCTTTATTGCCTATTGCCAGGGCCTTCAAGAAAGCGGGCAACAGGGTCCTTTCAGTAATTGCAGCAAGAAACCGCGATCTTATTATTCTTGAAGATGAAATGAGGGAATGCTCCGATGAGCTTATTATTATGACCGACGACGGGTCCTATGGAAAACAGGGACTGGTTACTCACGGCATGGAAGAGATACTCGATATGGTGAAGGTTAACCTGGCAGTTACCATAGGTCCTGCCATAATGATGAAGTTCGCTTCTATGACAACTAAGAAATATAATGTTCCCACAATTGCCAGCCTTAATACCATTATGGTTGATGGAACAGGTATGTGTGGAGCATGCCGGGTAAGCGTTGACGGTAAAACAAGATTTGTATGTGTTGACGGACCTGAATTCGATGCACATAAAATAGACTATGATGAGATGATTATGCGGCTGGGGGCATATGAAGACATGGAAAGAGAGGCCTATGAGAAGTACCTTGAAACAGTGAGTAAATAATCCCCTGCAATTTGTCATTATCCGAAAAACAAAGAATTTAAAATGGAAACCATAAGTGATATATTAAAATCAGAACGCCAGCAGGCCTGGAGGGATGAACTTCGTAAGAGCATGAAGGCTAAAGAACGCACCTCTATACCAAGGGTGAAAATGCCTGAACAGGACCCACATGTGAGAAATAAAAACCACAGCGAAGTTAATCTCGGCCTGACAGATGAAATGGCAATAAAAGAAGCACAGAGGTGTCTCGATTGCGTCGACCCGACATGTATTACAGGTTGCCCGGTCGGAATTAACATACCAAAATTCATAAAACGAATTGAACAGGGTGAATTCCTTGAATCTGCCAAAACACTTAAGGAGACAAATGCATTGCCCGCGGTTTGCGGGCGTGTTTGTCCCCAGGAAGTCCAGTGCGAAGCAAACTGCTTCTATGTCCAAAAGCTGAAGAAGGACCCGGTGGCGATTGGCTTTCTTGAACGGTTTGCAGCAGATTATGAGAGGAATAGCGGAAACATATCTGTTCCCGGAGTGGATAATAAAAACGGTATTAAGGTTGCTGTAATAGGCTCGGGACCGGCGGGGCTGGCAGTTGCGGGAGATATGATTAAATGGGGATATGATGTTACTGTATTCGAAGCCTTGCATGAAATCGGTGGCGTGCTTAAATACGGAATTCCGGAATTCAGGCTCCCGAATGAAATAGTGGATGTGGAGATAGATAACCTGAAACAGATGGGTGTTAAGTTTGAAACCAATTTCATTGTAGGAACAACAGCCACGGTGGATGATCTGAGGAAAGAAGGCTTTGAAGCCTTCTTCGTGGGATCGGGGGCAGGACTGCCTAAATTTATGAATATCCCGGGTGAAAATTACCGAAGGATATTTTCTTCAAATGAGTACCTGACAAGAGTGAACCTGATGAATGCCGCAAATCCTGATTACGATACCCCGGTCTTCAGCGGAAAGAATGTTGCGGTAATCGGTGGTGGCAATACGGCAATGGACTCGGTACGAACATCAAAGAGACTGGGAGCCGACAGGTCGATGATTATATACAGGAGATCGATTGAAGAAATGCCCGCACGTGTTGAGGAAGTGAAGCATGCACAGGAAGAAGGAGTCGAGTTTATGAATCTTAACAGTCCCGTGGAATATTTTGCTGACGAAAAGGGAAATGTGAATAAAATGCTTGTGCAGAAAATGGAGCTGGGAGAACCTGACAGCTCCGGAAGGAGAAGACCGGTTCCTCTGGAAGGCTCGGAATATGAGGTGAAGGTGGATACAGTAGTGGTTGCCATAGGGGTCTCACCCAATCCCCTTATACCTGCAAGCATGCCTGAACTGGAAGTTACTGACTGGGGAACAATAAAAGTTGATAAAGATACCATGCAGTCATCTGTTGAAGGTATTTTTGCCGGAGGCGATATAGTAAGGGGCGGAGCCACGGTAATACTGGCCATGGGTGATGGAAGGAAAGCAGCTAAGGGAATGCATGAGTACCTTAAGTCAAAGGTTGGTAAAAAATAATATTAGTAAATTGTAAAAAAACAAAATACAATTAAAAATGGCAGATCTAACTACTAAATATCTCGGTTTATCATTAAGCAACCCCATTATTATCGGCAGTTCCGGACTGTGCGCTTCAGTTGACAATATCCTGGACCTTGAAAAAGCAGGTGCCGGTGCCGTGATACTTAAGTCCCTTTTCGAGGAGCAGATAATGATGGAAGTCGATGCAAGCCTCAGGGAAGCATACCGGAATGATATGATATATTCTGCAAAATCAGAATCACTTGATTATATTGATTTGCATATAAGGGAAAGAACCCTTTCGGCTTACATTGAATTGATAAAGGAAGCAAAAAAGAGGCTTATGATCCCGCTTATAGCAAGTATCAACTGTGTGTCGTCGGCTGAGTGGACAAATTATGCAAATCGCCTTGAAGAGGCAGGTGCCGATGCCCTTGAACTCAATATTGCAATTCTCCCTACGGATGAAAATACAGGAGCGGACAAGATCGAAAAAGTATATTTCGATATAATTGAAAAAATTCTTTCAAAAGTTAAAATACCGGTTGCAGTGAAAATGAGTCCCTGTTTTACAAATCTTGCACAAATGGTGAAAAGATTGTCAGCGACAGGCATTAATGGCATTGTAATGTTTAACAGGTTCTATACGCCTGACTTCGACATTAATAATTTTTCCGAGAAATCCTCAAATACCTTCAGTGCACCTTCTGAATCAGGAAACGTAAGAAGATGGATTGGTATTATGTCTTCAAGGGTAGACTGTGACCTTGCAGCATCAACGGGTGTTCACAGTTCAGAAGATATGATAAAGCAATTGCTTGCAGGAGCCAGGGCTGTCCAGGTAGTGTCAGCTATCTACAAAAATGGTAAAGAACACATACAGGAAATGCTTGGCGGTCTGCACCGGTGGATGAATGAAAAAGGCTATAATACAATTGAGCAGTTCAGGGGGAAACTCAGCCAGGATAAAAACGAGAATCCCTCAGCCTATGAGCGTATACAATTCATGAAATATTTCAGTGAAATCAAGTAAGTTGCTTCAGATTACATAATAATTCCGGCAAAATATTTGTGGGATATTTTTTTAACTTTGTTGCGTTTTGACTAATTTGCAATAAATGAAAAATAAGCTTCGGAGATTATGTATATCTGTCCTTGCAGTTGTCCTCCTGTCGCCATCCCTGTTAGCACAGGTCAGAGTGGAAAAATCAAAAGATAAAGTAATTATCGGAGGAACAGCATACTATATACACATAGTGGACACGTCCCAGACACTGTATTCAATATCTAAAGCATACAATGTATCAACCGAATTAATAAGCAGGGAAAACCCCTCTGCTTTATACGGACTGCGTATTGGCCAGGCATTGAAAATCCCTGTCTCCGGAGAGGAAGAGGGATTGCAGGAAGGCAGGGATACTGAGAGATATAACTACCATAAGTTACAGAAGGGGGAGTCAATATATTCTCTTTCAAGGAAATATGATGTTCCTGAAGATCAGATAACAGAAGCCAACCCCGGCATTGATATCTATGATCTGCCAGTAGGGGCTGAACTGGCTATACCAAGAAAACAATTCCTGGAACAACCACAGTATTTTAAGACAGATGAACCGGGCATTATCCTGCACAGGGTGGAAGAAGGAGAGAACTATTCCACTCTTTCGCGAAAGTATAATGTCAGTGTAAGGGATATCAGGAGGGTAAATCGCGGGATACTGTTTCCAAGAGTGGGAGAGATGATAAGAATCCCCTCAGACATGAAGGAAGAAGAAATATTATATGAAGCTGGTCCGGGTATCCTGAGTGACGAAAAACTGACATACCTGTTTGACGGTACACCTGTTGATTATACACCCGTTGAGAACCTCGACGGTAAAATTAAGGTGACCCTGATGCTTCCCCTTATGCTTGATGAGAACAGTAAAAGATCATACATAGATTCTTCCGGATATGATGACAGGGGACGAAAAAAATATAAGCTGGTTAAGAGACCTGAAGAATGGATTTACCCGCGCAGCAAAGTTTTTATTGAATTTTATGAAGGTGCCCTGCTGGCAATTGACGAACTGAAACAAAAGGGACTGGATCTTGAATTGCAGGTTTTTGATACCATGCGCGATTCTTCCAGGGTGGCCCGTTTCATTGAAGCTGGTCGTTTGAACGATGCAGATCTTATTGTTGGTCCCGTTTATGCTGATAACCTTGAACAGGTAGCTAGATATGCAAGAAAGTACAGGATACCCCTTGTTTCTCCGCTGGCTTCACAGAATTCCGAAGTACTGAGGATCAACCCCTATCTTTTCAAGGTGCAGCCATCGATTGACGTAATCGAGGATGCAATGGCAGAGGAAATCAGCAATTATTATGATCATAACCTGGTGCTGGTACATTCCGATACAGCCTGGAGTGCTGACCTGTCAGGGAAATTTAAGGATAAGATTTACAGGAGACTGAGGCTGAAAGTGCCCTTCAGTGACATAAGTCTACGCGAGGTATACTTCACCAGCCGCTCAGCTTATAATGATACCATAAACATCATTGACCACGCCCTTAGAGGGGATAAGCCGAACCTTATTATACTGGCCTCTGATGATGAAGCAGTAATGAGCGAAGTAATAGTTAATGTACATAACCTGCTTAGAAAATATGATATAAAGCTTATAGGATACCCTAGAATAAGATGGCTTGATAACCTCGATCCAATGTATTTTTACGAACTGGGCATTATGTTGTTTACCCCGAACTGGGTGGATTATCAGCAGGAGGATATCCGGAATTTCCTGGAAAAATACCGTGCTTTTTTCAAGATGGAACCGCCTGTGAGAAGCTATGCATGGCAGAGCTATGACATTATGTATTACTTCTTAAGCGGACTGGCTTTACACGGAACTGAATTTATGTACCGTCCTTCAATGCATAAGCCTGATTTATTGCAGGTTGATTTTAGCTTCAAACGAACGGGTCTGATGAACGGCTTTGAAAATAACCGGCTTTACCTGATACGTTATACACCTGACCTGAATATCGAATTTATCAATAAAGCCAACTAGGCTGGGAATAAATCGTTTATTGTAATTGTCTTACTATTGTGTATGGTGAAATATGATTATACCAACTCTGATGATCAGGATCTTGTACTACAAACCCTGGATGGCGACAACAGGGCATTCAATGAGATAATCAGAAGGTATAAGAATATGGTAGCCAGAACAGTTAAAAGCATGCTGGGAGATGTGCAGCAGGCTGAGGATGTTGGTCAGGATACCTTTATCCGCCTGTATAAGAATCTTAAGGATTTCAGGGGTGATGCGAAATTGAGTACTTATTTACAACGAATTGCTATTAATCAATCACTCAACGAAATCAGGCGTAGCAGAAGATTCCTGTCACTGTTTTACCGATCCGATGATAAAGAAGATATCAGGGAGACAGAATTATCATCAGGTGAAGAAGAAAGGGCAAAAGATATAAAAGACTATGTTAACATGGCAATATCAAAACTTGACCCTGATTTCAGAACAGTCGTAGTGCTGCGGGCTATACATGGATACAGCACAAAAGAAACAGCAGAAATCCTTGAACTCCCGGTGGGAACGGTTTTGTCGCGCCTTTCAAGGGCTAAAGACCATTTAAAGGAATTATTAAAGGACTTAGAATAAAAATTATGGAACCTGAAAAAATCAAAGATCTTTTTTTACGATCCCTGTCCTCTGATATTGATGGTAATGAACGAGAAGTTCTTGAAAGAGAACTTTTTACAGATCACCGTTTCAGTGAGGGCTTTGGTGAAAAGCTCATGAAAAAAATTACTTCAGCAAAAGTCCTGATTAACGGTAAACATGACCTGGCAAGATCCTTCGACAGTATTTTTATGAGGGTTGCCATACCTGCTGCTGCTGCTGTTGTTATACTTGTAATCAGTATACTCCTCAGCCAGGGTTCATTGTCCTATGATACCCTGCTTGGTATTGACAACGAGGTTGATGGGGTGCTTATAAGTCTCCTTGCTGAGTAAAAGAACTGATATAATATGAAACTGAGAATTACATTATTAATAATACTTACCCTGATTCTGGGTTTTGCTATAGGAATGCTGACATCAGCCCAGCTCCGACATAAAAGAATGAGACCTGTCCGGACATATGCTTCAGAGCATTATTTCAGGGAGCACCTGTATAAGGTGGTGGAACCTGATTCAGCTCAGAAAGCAGAACTGGACGATATAATTGACCGCTATGGAGAATATTTCAGGGACCTGAATACAGGATTCTGGAAGGATTTTGAATCCCTGATGGATAAGCAATGGAGTGAAATAAAACCTGTTCTCAGCAGGGACCAGATAGAAAAGCTTGAGGAATTTGAACGTCAAAGGCGCGAAATGATGAAAGAGTTCAGGCAGCGGAACAACCGTGGCGACAGCACCCGGTTTGATGGCCGACCCGACCATGACAGAAGGCAGGGTCCCGGACGGAGACCGCCGGGGACTACAGGTCTCTTCCCTAATCCTCAAGATCAAAAAACAAATAGTCTGTAATTATTGGCAGATCGTCAGGGTCAATATTGTTTGTGATAAGCATAGCAGCATCATCATTAAAAATCTCAAGGAAATCGCTCTTATCCATCTTCCCTTCTATTATGCTTCTGCGATAATAGTCAATAGCCCTCATGCGATCACCCATGCATAAGGCCAGATGACCCGCATTGATATAATCATGACCGTTCATTTTACCTTTGCTGATCTTGTCAAAGTATTTTTTTGACTGTCCATACTTACCCTGGACCAGGTAACACCAGGCTATAGGCTTGAGTATCCTGGTATTATCAGGGTCATTATACTCGACTTTGAAATAGAATTTGAGGGCTGAGTCAAAATCTTCCATATCCAGGTAACAATGGCCTATCATGGCAAGGGTATGCATATTCCCGGGATCCATCTTCTCTGCTGCCAGGTAATTCTTGAGGGCCTCTCCGTGTTTTCCAAGCCTCCTGTTACAGAAACCTATTTTCTTCAGCGTCCATATCTTGCGATCAAGCATTTCTGCCCTGCTGTACATTTCAAGAGCTTTCTCATATTCAGCAAGTTGTTGGTAACAATACCCCGTCTTTTCATATAACTGGGCTTCATCAGGATTATCCTTTAACATCTCAGTATATAAATCCAGGGCTTCATTATAAAAATCCTTACCGAAATAGTAATCTGCAAAGGTTGTTATAGACTCATTGTCCCTGAGTACCGTCCTGAAAAGAGTGGTTCTGTGAAAATCAAGCGTTCCCCTGAATACATCATCGAATTCCTTTTTATATGGCGATAGCTTAAAAAACCTGTAAAGGTCCTGGAGATATTGTGTTACATTGGTTTTAAATCCTTTCGTTGGGTCAATATCAATCTCTTCATCCCTCATTTGTTCGAGCCCTTCAAGCTCCAGGCGGAATACTTTTAACATCATTTCCTTCTGGCTGGCCGGTAAATGCTGCAGGTTGAGCACCAGGCTGTACTTGTCAGAATTGCATATAAATGGTGTTTTATAAAGGGCTTCTGCCAGTTCGTTGGTCCCTGCTGCCAGTACTTCATCCCTGTAAAGCACATCAATGGCTTCGTGATCAGGGTAAAAAGGCATAAACCAGTTCAATATTTTCCGGAAAAAATCAAAATTCTTAAGATTGGCGAAAGCCGACATATACACATCTGCACCTTCCATCTGCAGCCTGGAAAACTCTTCCATCGTTTTGTAAAGATCCTCCGATTCCTTGAACATATCCGACCAGTCGGGGTTCTTCCCTTCCATGAGGTCTTCAGGCAGAAGATTGTCAAGATCAAGCTTGTCTTCAAGCCTGGGTCTTAATTCAGCAACGCGGGGCAATATTTCGTCATGAAGCTTTTTGCTTATTTTTTCGGTTTCCCCTGACCTGATTATCTGAAGAATTGTGATCTTCAGGTGTTCCCTGAAATTGCTGTCTTCTGACAGTTCCACCAATAGTTCCTTCACCTCCGGGTATATTTGTATCCTTTTGTCATAATAATATAATACCAGCAGCAGACCGGCCAGTGCTCTTTCACTTATCTGTTCGGTTTTATCCCTGTACAGGGATGCAAGAATCTGTATTTTTTCTGATTCCCAGAATCTTAAGCTGCTGAGGGTGATAGCACTAACAAAAAGACTCTGTTCATGCCATTCAAACTTGCCACTGCGTATTATCAGCTTTATTAGTTCAGTTTCAGCCTCGCCGTATTTGTCGGTCAGCCATAAATGATTGAATATATTGTCAACCAGTTGACGGTGTTTCCTGGCGTGTTCTGATTCAGGATCGGGTGAAACGGTGCCTGCCTGCCTTAACCACGCATCAAGCTCTTCCTTGAAGGCAAGATCATCAATTGTCTCTATTATACTTATCCCGGCGAGACTCTGCTCTTTCAGGCTATTCTCTTTCAGCCAGTAAGTGTGCCATCCGGAATAGCGGGCAAGTATTTCCTGCTTTACCCTGTCTGCAAGTTCAAGAAGTGACTGCAACATGCGGGTTAAAACCTTATGTCTCTCGGGATCGTGAACTCCTTCAATGGTATACTTAACCATGTTCTTATAGGTATTCTCGATATTTTCAAGTTGCTGCCTGTGGTCACCGTTTTTCGAGATTTCAATAAGTTCTTTTATCAGATTAATGCTCTGCCTCACCTGCTTGCGCGAGATCAGGTCAGTAATGTGATTATGCTTCTTTATGATTTTATTTGAATCCATATTATTGATATATAATGACAGCATGGATGGTAATTCCGTGCCCTTTCAATATAATCAATAATCAGGCCGAATGACAGTTTGTCATGAATATTCCTTCAGGATATCCTTTACATCATCCGGAGCTACCCTTCCATAAGTTTTATCACCAACCATAACAACAGGTGCCAGCCCGCATGCTCCGACACATCTGAGGCTTGACAGTGAGAACCTGCCGTCATCAGTTGTTTGCCCCACTTCAATTTCAAGTTCTTTCTTAAACTCCTCCAGTACCTTTTCAGCCCCGCGGACATAGCAGGCTGTGCCCATGCATATACTGACCGGGTTCTGTCCCTTTGGCGTCATGGTAAAGAAAGAGTAAAATGTTACAACGCCGTATATTTTTGCAAGGGGTACCTGAAGTGCTTCCGAAATTACTTCCTGTACTTCTGCAGGAAGGTAGCCGAAATGTTCCTGACATTTGTGCAGCACATTAATAAGCTCCTGCTCATCATTGCCAAATGAGGCTGCAATTTCCCTGATTTTTTCAATATCCTGCTTTCTCAGCTCAATCTTTATGCTTGACATAATAATTTCTCAATTATTGTTTTACTATAATTTTCTTCTTTTTATCAAAATAGCCTGTATGCAGTAAGTTGTGGGCTTTTCCGCTGTTCGGCCTGCCAAGGAAGGAGGAATACAATTCCCTGATAAAGGGATTTTCGTGCGATTTCCTGATTGCCTTATTGCGGTCTTCAAGGTAAAGTGCCGAGGCCCTTGCCTTTAGTATTTCGGATTTACCGTGATGCCGTGGTTGTCCGCCGCCACCGATGCAGCCGCCGGGGCAGGCCATTATTTCTATGGCATGGTATTTTGATTTACCTGACCTGATATCATCAAGAAGTTTTCGTGCATTTCCCAGACCGTGGGCAATACCAATATTCAGTTCCAGCCCGTCAAAGTCGATACTCGCTTCACGTACACCTTCCATGCCTCTCAGTTCTTCAAAATCGACTCTTTCAAGTGTTTTGCCGGTGTACATTTCGTAGGCTGTTCTGACAGCTGCTTCTATAACTCCACCCGTTGTACCAAAAATAACCCCTGCGCCACTTGATTCACCCAGGGGATTATCGAAGCTTTCCTCCCCGAGACTGCGGAAATCAATGTTAGCCTGCCTGATAAAGGCGGCCAGCTCCCTTGTTGAGATTGAAAGGTCAACATCGGGATTTCCGTTGCTACTGAACTCTTCCCTCTGGCATTCATATTTCTTTGCAAGGCAGGGCATTACTGATACCACTACCATGTCCTCCCTTTTAATGTTTTTCTTTCCAGCGAAATATGTTTTGGCAATCGTACCGAACATTTGTTGCGGTGATCTGGCGCTTGATGGTATGTCTTTAAGGTCCGGGAAATAAGTTTCGAAAAAGTTCACCCAGCCCGGACAGCAAGAGGTAAGTATAGGGAGTTTTACGTTTTTGTCGCCGTCGATGTGAGCTGATAACCTCCTGAGTAACTCAGTGCCTTCTTCCATTATTGTCAGGTCGGCTGCAAAATCTGTATCAAAAACATAATCAAATCCCAGCTGTCTGAGAGCTGCTACCATTTTTCCCGTTACAAGGGTTCCCGGCCTCATACTGAACTCCTCACCCAGGGCTGCCCTTACAGCAGGAGCAGTCTGAACAACCACAGTTTTCGCCGGGTTGGCAAGGTGACGAAGTACCTCGTTGGTGTGATCTGCTTCAGTCAGGGCGCCTGTAGGGCACACAGCCACGCATTGCCCGCAGTATGTGCAGCTTGAATGTTCAAGATTTTGCTCGAAAGCGGGAGCAACCACCGCACGGAAGCCCCTGTTGATTGCCGACAGGGCGCCAACGGTCTGTATATCATTGCACATGGTCTCGCACCTGCGACACATAATACACTTGTCAAGGTCCCTTATTATTGATGGAGAAGTGTCGAGCCTGTATGTTGACACCTCGGCAATGTCCTCACCGGGGATGTTTCGTATACCCAGTTTTATTGCGAGATCCTGCAACTCACAGTCGCCCGATTTAGGGCATATAAGGCAATCTTTCGGGTGATCTGACAATATAAATTCAAGCACGGTTTTACGTGCATTAAGCACCCTGACGGTATTGGTTTTAACCTCCATGCCGTCCTGGCAGGGGGTGGAGCAGGAGGGGGCCAGGTTTTTGCGTCCCTCCACCTCAACTACGCATATCCTGCAGCCTGCAGGCTTATTTTCTATCCCCATGTCGTGCAGGTTCATGTAACACAGAACGGGAATGTCAATCCCTGCATCTTTTGCAGCCTGGTATATGGTTGTCCCTGCCTTAACTTCAACTTGCTTATTATCTATGGTGAGTTTGACTGTATCCATTTTGTTGTTTTCTTTATTGAATGATTATAGCATCAAATTTGCATTTTTCCATGCATGCCCCGCACTTAATGCATATGCCCTTGTTTATCTTGTGCGGTTCTTTTCTTTCTCCTGCTATGGCATTAACGGGACATACCCTTGCACAGGCAGTGCATCCGACACAATTCTCTTCAATGATAAAAAATTCCATAAGGCCGCGACACTGACCTGCGGGGCATTTCTTATCCATGACATGGGCAAGGTATTCATCGTAAAAATTATCAAGGGTTGAAAGCACGGGGTTTGGAGAGGTCTGGCCCAGGCCACAGAGAGCTGTGTCTTTTATTACTTCACTCATGTTGCGGAGGCGATCAAGGTCAGCCATATCACCCTTGCCCTTGCATATATGATCCAGAAGTTCGTATAATCTTTTGTTACCTATGCGGCAGGGAGCACATTTCCCACATGACTCCTCGACAGTAAAATCGAGATAGAATTTAGCCACTGAAACCATGCAGTCGTCTTCATCCATAACTATCATCCCTCCTGAACCCATCATTGATCCAGCTTCAATAAGATTGTCAAAATCAATGGGCGTGTCAAGATGCTCTTCGGTAAGGCATCCTCCCGAAGGGCCTCCTGTCTGAACAGCCTTGAACTTCCTGTCGTTATTTATGCCTCCCCCTATTTCAAATATGACTTCCCTGAGGCTTGTTCCCATCGGAACTTCCACGAGCCCGACATTGTTTACCTTGCCTGCAAGGGCAAAAACCTTTGTTCCCTTTGACCTTTCCGTTCCTATTTTACTGAACCAGTCAGCACCCTTGCTGAATATCACGGGGATACAGGCAAGTGTTTCCACATTATTTACGTTTGTTGGTTTGCCATGGTAGCCCGACTCTGCCGGGAAGGGGGGTTTTACGGTCGGTTCTCCCCTTAATCCCTCCATAGAGTGTATCAGGGCTGTTTCCTCACCACAAACAAAGGCACCAGCCCCGTAACGCAGTTCAATATCAAAACTGAAACCGGTTCCCAGAATGTTTTTTCCCAGCAAACCGTATTCCCTGGCCTGCGCTATTGCCGTTTTCAGTCGCTTGATAGCAAGAGGATACTCGGCCCTGATATAGATTAATCCTTCCCCTGCTCCAATGCAATAAGCACAAATGGCCATAGCTTCAATAACCGAATGCGGATCACCTTCCAAAACCGAGCGGTCCATAAAAGCTCCCGGGTCACCTTCATCAGCATTGCATACCACATACTTGCGGTCGGCTTTGTTATTACAGGCAAACTCCCATTTGAGTCCCGTCGGGAAGCCTCCGCCACCCCGGCCCCTCAGACCTGATTCCTTTACAATTTTTATCGCTTCGGCAGGGTGCATTTCTGTAATAACTTTGCCCATGGAAAGGTAGGCGTCACGGGCAATTGCCTCATCTATGTTTTCGGGATCAATAAATCCGCAATTGCGTAAAACTAATCTTAATTGCTTAATTTTTTTATCCATGTCGAATTTCTATATTTCTTCTATTGTCAGGTAATCAACCGGTATAACACCATCGACCGGTTCACCCTGCCGGATGTATTTTTCAATTATTTCATCGGCTCTGTGTGTGTCAACGTCGCCGAATACGAGGGGAGGGGTTCCGGGTCTGGTAACCTGTACCGTTGGTTCAGCGTAGCTGTAACCCATATCGCCGCTCATTAAGACCTCAGCATCAATATTTCTTTTTCTGAGGGCCTCCCTGAAAAATTCGAGCACCTGAGTAGCCCCGGATGCTATTCCCGAGGTGCCCATACCAACCCTTATGATTACCCTGTTGGCCGCATTTTTGGGATCGGAATAAGACGATATTTTTTCCCTTGTCTCATTCCTTAATTTTCTAAGGTCATCGTAGGATTCCAATCTTTTCATATTTTAACTGTTTTTCAATACACAAATTCCGGTTATTAACCGGCTGTTAATTTTGGGACAAATATATGAATTTTAATGTTAATAAAATAACAATGTTAAAAAAATAACAGATAAATTTATCTGTGAATTATTATAATTGGTTTTACCCGGGGAAAATCAGGTTTAGGATAGGTTCAAAACCGGATTAATTATGATATGCTTGCACTTGGGCATCTTTCGTATCCTATCTGTGTAATCTGCTGAAATCAGCGTAAATCATCGCAGTTCTTTGAATTCTGATCCTTCCTTCCAATGTGGCCATTCGGATGAGTTTGCAAGGTAATAGCCAAGCTTAAAGGCAAGCTGTGCATCTTCCCTTATACCTTCAAAATTCCAGGTTTCAGGTTCATAATTATCAGCAGGCCTGTGGTAACGGTTGTTTATATAGTCTCTTTCCTGCATTACTGACCATTCCTTACCATGTTCACGTGAATCGCAGTTACCCCTTGCGTAAAGTGAGGGAACACCTTTTTTTGCAAATGCAAAGTGATCGGACCTGAAATACATTCCGGTATGTGCATTGGGGTCGGGAAGCAGGTATCTGTCCTGTTTTGCTGCAGCTTCTTCCAGCATGTCATCCAGATCTGACTGTCCGTAGCCTGTAACCATAACATCTTTCATCCTGCCAATTGGCAAAACAAGGTCATTGTTTATGCAGGTAACTGTCTTGTCCATATCAAATACAGGGTGATCAGTATAATATAATGAACCAAGGAGACCCTGTTCCTCAGAAGTGGGGAAGAAAAGCATTACTGATCGGTCAGGTCTGTCACTGCAGTTAGTGAAAGCCCTTCCTATTTCGAATACCATGGCCATTGTTGTGCCATTGTCCACTGCACCATTGAATATTGAATCACCTTTTTCTTTCTCACCCACTCCAAAATGATCCCAGTGACCTGAATATATTATTACTTCGTCAGGTGATTCTTTCCCTTTCAATACCCCTGCAACGTTCCTGGATACGTTTTCTGAAAACGAATTATTGATTGATAAACTTATGGTTGCCTTCATGTTAAAACCCTTGAAACCCGGTTTGCATGCTTCAGTCCTGAGTGTGTTGACATCATAACCCGCATCACTGAAGATAGCCTCTGCTGAGTTGGCGCTGAGCCACCCGGTGAACATGCACCTGTCGGCGTTCTTGTTTCCTGTCTGCAGGTAAAGATTAGGGGTTATGGAGCTATTCCTGGGTATATTATAAGGATATCCGGCTCCTTCAGTCTCATGTATGATGAGTATACCTGTGGCACCCATTCTTGCTGCCTGTTCATACTTGTATGTCCATCTTCCGTAATAAGTCATTTCTTTCCCTTTGAAAAGGTCATTATTGCCCGTATACAGGCCGGGATCATTAACAAAAACAACAATGGTTTTTCCCTTTACATCAAGTCCGTTGAAATCATCCCATTCATATTCGGGAGCGCTTATGCCAAAACCGGCAAATACCAGTTCCGAATCCTTGATTTCAATATTTTCCATAATCCTGGGGCTTATTACCGCAATATCATCTGGTGCAAGCAGTTTATGATTATTTATTCCTGTATTGATAATGACAGGATTAACCACTTCAGAACTTATTTCCACCATGGGCACATCCTGGAAATAGCTGCTGCCGAATGCCGGTTCAAAACCCAGGCTAATAAGTTCATTCTTAAGATATTCAACAGTAAGTTCTTCACCTCTGGTAAACGGGGCTCTTCCCATGAATTCATCAGAAGCGAGCACGCTTACATGCCTCATCATTTCATCTGTGCTTATATTATTATATGCTTTCTCGAAGCCGGAATCCCTTGAACAGGATATAAGTAATAATAAACTGAAAAAAAATGTTATCCTTCGCATAGGTTAATTTTTAATATGATTCGGGAATAAGCTTAATGATATTTATTATGGTATTTACTGCATTAATCATTGATCTGACAGGGATGAACTCAAATCTTCCATGGTAATTATGTCCTCCTGTAAATATATTGGGGCATGGCAGTCCTATATACGACAATCTCGCCCCGTCTGTTCCTCCCCTGACAGGCCTTACCAGTGGTATGATCCCGGCCTGTTTCATTGCTTTTTCGGCTAATTCGACAATATGAAAATGATCCGTAATTTTATCCCTCATGTTTAGGTACTGGTCTTTTATTTTCAACTTAATTCTCTTTTTACCGTATTTTTTATTAATGAAACCGGTAATATTTCTTAACAGAATTTTCTTTTCTTCAAATTTCTTGCTGTCGTGATCTCGTATCAGGTATCTTACAGTGGATTTTTCCACATCACCTTTGATATCTGTCAGGTGAAAAAAACCTTCGTAGCCTTCAGTGTGTTCCGGTCGTGCCTGGGGCGGCAACATTGAATTGAATTCACAGGCCAGGTGAATTGAATTTATCATCTTATCTTTGGCGGTTCCGGGATGAACGTTCCTTCCCTCTATTTCTATTACAGCCATTGCAGCGTTGAAATTCTCATACTCCAGTTCTCCTTCTTCTCCGCCATCGACAGTATATGCAAAATCTGCCCCGAAAGTATCAACATCAAACTTATCTGCTCCCCTGCCAATTTCTTCATCAGGAGTGAATCCGATTCTTATTCTGCCATGTTCTATGCCCGGATTATTAATAAAATACTCCAGAGCAGTAAGTATTTCTGCGATACCGGCTTTATCGTCCGCGCCAAGCAGTGTAGTTCCATCTGTCGTAATCAGGTCGAGGCCTGAATATTTCTTTAAATCGGGGAAATCCTCCGGACTTAACACTATATTTTTGCTCTTATTAAGAACAATATCTTTACCATCGTAGTTATGAACCATTTGAGGATTGACATTTTTACTGCTCATATCCGGACTCGTATCCATATGTGCAATAAGGCCGAGTACCGGTAACTGTTTTTGCGAATTGGAAGGCAGGGTTGCCATCAGGTATCCGTTATCATCCAGGCTTACTTCAGTCAAACCCATTTCTTCCATTTCTTCCTTCAGGACTTTTGCCAGGTCCAGTTGTTTACTTGTGCTTGGGCAGGTCCCTGAATTTTCGCCTGACTGTGTATCTATCCTGGCATATGAAATAAATCGTTCAACAACTTTCTCCATTTTTACCTGAATAAAATATTTCCCAGAAGTATCCTGCCACTTTTCCAGTAAGCACGGTAATATGGCGAATCAGTAATATATATCACTTCTCCTCTCCCTATATTTTCACTTGCTACGGCAATCGTGTTTTTCACATCATCCTTGAATTCATTTCCTGCAAACCCTGCTACCGGCTCATTGTTCAGGATATATGCTATATTGTTACCTTTGGCGAGGAAGGGATAATGAGCCGGGGATGTTTTCATCATAAACCATTCTTTACCCAGTCCGAAAGCATAGGGGTGGGTATCATCCAGTCCTATCCTGTATATACTTCCTGCAGATCTTTCTTTAAGCCTTTCCCTTCTCTGATCCTCGTATTTTTTCAAGTGTGTGGTGTCACTGCCAACCAGTTTGTCTTCATCTTTTTCTTTTTCTTTCTTTCTTGCCTCCACTGCCTTATATAGGTTTGTTGATTCATCTGATGCAAATAATTTAATGGCTTCCTCAAAGGCTATTAGACGGCCACCCTGCTTAACAAATTCTGTCAGTTGTTCTTTCTGTTTAGAATATGAACCTGATGGTAACAACATTACATCATATTCAGTCAGGTTTACAGAAGAAAGGTAATCCAGTCCGATAATCGTAAATGGATATTCTACTTCTCTTTCAAGAAAATACCATAGCTCACCAAATCCACCTGTCGATACTCCTTCACCTCCTATGAGTGCTATTTTTGGTTTGTATTTCAGATTCGAATAGTTTGATCCAAGATCCTTGCCTTTCTGCACCATACCCGTTGTGACAGGATATAATTTAATGCCGGCATTATTTGCTGATTCAACTACCTTACTGTCAAAGTCACCTTTAATGTTCAGGTTATCACCCCTGGAAATTATAAGGCTGCCCCTTCTGAAATCCTTGTCCGATGCTGTGAATGGCTTAAGCATACTCCTCACCCTTATTTTGTCTTTCAGAAGGGCGGCCATAAACTTTATTTGACTAAACCCCTGGCAATTTGTTATATATGCATATGGCCTATTTTCCGGCACCTGGTTTTTTTCAGGTACTAAATCAAGTTCCTTGTCAGATTGCTGGATTCTTTCTTTTACTGCATAGGCTTTGATATTGTATACATAGGGAAGTGCCCATGCTGTAAGGTCATAGCTTAGTGAATCAACATATTTTGAATCGGGTTCAAATAATACTTTCACAAGGTGCGATTGGGGCTGCCTGGCACTTACCAGTATATCACCTTCAGTGATCTTAACCTGTCCTTGCTTGTTTGCCAGGTAATCAAATGCTTTATAAATTTTACCATTATTACCGGCAAGGTTGTACCTTACCTGGTTCTTCTCAAGCAATTTTAAGAGGCTGGCGATAGTTGCTTTGTCATTATCACCTTTTATTATTATAGATTCGTACTCGAATATGGGTTTATCAAGACCTGACCTGAAGAATTTATTGAATTCAGTTATCAGCTTTTCCCTGTTTTCATAGCTGACTTTGATGGTGGCCATTGAAGCCAGGAAATGACCTTCAATCCTTTCGGCCAGGGTGAGCGTATCACCTGCTTTATTATCAATAGCCAGTCCGGCATAACCTCCACCCCCTTGCTCAAAAGTAAATCCCATTGCACCGTTAAATAATGGCCAGGTATCGCCAAAGCTGGGGCAGAAAAGATCGAAGCTTTCCTTGGTGAAATAGAGTTTACAGGCCTTATCAAACAATTCTGCATTTGCTTTACCAGTAAGTTCATGAAATTCATGCTGCCATGGTGTGATAACTTCATGCCATGGATCGGCACCCGGGGCAAAGAAGAATGTAGATCCGGAGCCCATTTCATGAAAATCAGCATGAACATGTGGCATGTATTGATTATATAATTTCAACCGTTGCTCTGTCTCTACCTGTGTCTGCCATACCCAGTCGCGGTTAAGGTCAAATAGATAATGGTTTAATCTTGCACTGGGCCAACCCTGGTGATGCTGCCAGTCATCGGGATGGGGATTGGGCTCAATTGATTGCGACCTTCTGTACCTGTTTGCGTAAAGGTCCCTGCCGTCGGGATTCTGGCACGGATCGATAATTATAATACAATCCTCCAGCCAGTCACTTACACCTTCATAGGATTTACTAACAAGGGTATAAAGGGTTTTAAGGGCTGCCTCCATACCTGCTGACTCGTTACCGTGAACATTATAACTGAGCCAGATAAATGGTATTTGCTTCTTGCCGGTTTCACCTTCAATAAGGCCGGTGTTAATAAGGTTGTTTTTCCTCAGTTGTTCAATTTCAGACAAGTTCTCAGGCGTTGAAATAAAAACAACAATAAGCTCTCTCCCTTCATATGTTTTACCATATGGCTGGCACCTGACATAATCGGAATTTTCGGCAACATATTTGAAATAATCAAGCACATGGTGATGAAGGGTAAACTGAGTACCCAATTCATAGCCAAGAAATTCCTCAGGTGACTTAATGTCCTGGGTATGAATATTTAATGATATTATTGCCAGGGATGATAAAAAGAAAATCTTTTTCATTCGTTTAAAATTTTATAATAAACTGAATATAACTTAATTAAAAATTTGAGAACGAATGCAAGCGCTTACTCACAGTAAAACTGTTCGTGGACTCGCTGTGCCCGGTTCGCTCCCGCATGAAAAATTTAATCATCTTCTATTGTGAAGTAAGAGATTAAATTTATTCATGCTCGTTTCATTATTTAAGGTTTTATTCAGAGTGGATAAATATAATGGATTATTGCTTACCAACACTTTTGTTGTCCATGTTATTTAATATCTCTCTTAAAGGGTTTAAGTGGTTTGGAAATTTGTTACAGGCTTTTACATTTTGCCACTCTTTGAAATCAGAGTATTTTTATCCCTTCATATCAAAGGCTATTAAATAAAAAACAAATTATGAAAACCTATCTGGATTGTTTTCCCTGTTTCGTGGACCAGGCATTGAGGGCAGGGCGTTTGGTGACAGATGATGAAAAGCTAATAAAAGAACTGATTGATTACGTTGGCGAATCATTCAAGGACATATCACTCGAAAGTTCACCACCCGAAACAGGGGAATACATATATGGCAAGATAAGGGAAATGACGGGAATAGATGATCCATATAAAGAGATAAAAAAGTCAAATATCAGGGAAGCTTTATCCCTGTATCCTGATCTGAAAAAAATGCTGGACAAATCAGAGGACAGGATGCTGACTGCTATCAGGCTGGCAATTGCAGGAAATATTATTGATTTTGCTTTCGGTAAGAAGTTTAATCTGAAACAGGATATTGAAAGAATACTGAAGCAGGAATTCGCAATATTTCATTATAATGAATTCAAAGAAAATTTTGAAAATGTATCTTCAGTACTCTATATAGGGGATAATGCAGGCGAATCGGTTTTTGACAGGCTGTTAATAGAAGAGTTAGGCAAACCCGTGACATACGTTGTCAGGGGTATACCGATTATTAATGATGTAACCATGGAAGACGCTGTTGAATCAGGCCTGGACCAGGTGGCTGAGTTAATGTCTTCAGGTTCAACAGCTCCGGGTGCAGTATTACGGTTATGCAATGAAGAATTTATTGAAGGATTTGAGAAGGCTGAAATGATCATCAGCAAGGGACAGGGCAACTACGAAGCTTTATCAAATGCAGAAAAGACTGTTTTCTTTTTGTTAAAAGCTAAATGCAAAATGATTTCAAAGGACCTCGGTGTTAATCAAAATGATATAGTCTTTTATTCCATAAATACAGGTAATCAGTCTTAAACCTCCCTGATCCGGCAAAATGAGTGAAATTTGCTATTAATTTTTTTTCAGTTTTCAGCATTCTTTAATGCAACAGGACAATATATAACTCTTGAAGATATTGAGGAGATCGCAATAATTGAACAGAAGGTGATAATGCCGATGCGTGACGGGGTAAGTTTATTCCCGGAATGTAGAATGGAAGACCGAAACACTGAGTTACCCCTGACAATCCCGGGAACCAATAACACTTTTTACCGGGTTTAATAGTACTATTATAATAGAAATTTTGTAACAGGAGCAAACACGCTTGAGCCATGATGAATGCGGAATAGTTTAACGGGGAAATTTATTTCTTATTAGTAAGATAGTATAATAATTAGATAAATTGAAAATAGGATTAGGGAAATATATCGAGTAATTTTATAAGTTGACAAAAAGTAATCATTTTTTGTAATGAGACAAATATCCTCTTTCTCCCAGTTCGGAATAGACTTACTAAGTCTGGTTCTTATTCTTTGTCTGTATTCCTGCTCAGAGAAAATAAACAAACCCAATATCATTTTCATAATGTCAGATGATCATGCTGCTCAGGCTATTGGAGTATATGGAAGCCATCTTGCCAGTTTAAACCCCACTACTGTGCTTGATGAGCTGGCATCTTCAGGTATAACATTTGCCAACTGTTTTGTAACCAACTCAATATGTACACCCAGCCGTGCCTGTATTATTACAGGGCAGTATTCGCATGTTAATGGAATCCTTGACCTTGAAGACCGGGAAGACCCTTCCAGGCACGATATTCCTGGGATGGCTAAACAATACCTGCCAATCGAAATGAAAAAACCCGGTTATGAGACTGCTATGATAGGTAAGTGGCATTTAATTACAGAACCAAATTTTGATTACTATGAAGTACTACCCGGCCAGGGAAGATATTTCAATCCTGATTTTATAAAAAGGGGAAATAAGCCCTGGCCAGAAAACAGAACCAAATACGAAGGACATTCCACAGATCTTATAACCGATCTGAGCATTGAATGGATCAGAAACAGGAAGAGTGACAAGCCTTTCTTCCTGATGTACCTTGAGCACCTTGATGTTCCTGCTCATTTTGGGATCAGAACCAGGGATTATAAACTGATATTATTACAAGGCTTAAAGATGATCTTGAAGATCTCAGGTCGGAACTTGGGGATACGGATGATTCTTTTCCGGAACTAAAGAAAATATTGAAGATAACTGGGATAAAAATACTATGTAATGAGAACATTAAGAATATTATTGCTTGTCTTTTCATTTAGTTTTTTCGCTTCTGTATCATTGCAAAGTCAGAGCGATACTGCTGAGAAAGATATACCGGTTTCAACAAGGTTGCTGTTCTATGATAAACCGGCAAGCGTATGGACTGAAGCTCTTCCCATTGGAAATGGAAGGATAGGCGGGATGGTTTACGGCCGTACCCATGAAGAAATAATAAAGCTTAATGAGAATACACTCTATGCAGGTGGTCCGTATAATTCCAACGGCCCCGGAGGGTATCCGTATCTTGACTCTATCCGTACTCTCGTGTTTGAAGGGAAAGGAAAAGAGGCTGAACAACTATTCGAGAAAACCATGATGGCCAGAAAGTGGTCTTCAGCACCTTATCAGCCTCTGGGTAATCTAAGGATGATATTTCCTGAACATGCCTTTGTAAAAGATTACAGGCGTGAGCTTTTACTTGATTCTGCAATAGCAAGGGTGAACTATAAGGTAGATGATATTGAGTTCAGCAGGACATGTTTTTGTTCTTATCCTGACCAGGTGATGGTAGTGAGAATGGATGCATCGGAACCTGGAAGCATATCAGGATATTTCAGTATTGAGGGCCTGACCAATCCGCTCGGGACAGGAGATGAGGAATGGGCATTAAGCTATGAAGGGGAGAATACAATTATCTTAAGTGGAGTGACACGCAGTTTTGAAATATCTGACCAGCGCACAAAATATGAATGCAGGATTATTTTGGTGCCTGATGGTGGTGAGATGCAAATGATATATAAAGCCAATGTGCCAACGATCAGGCTGAGGGATGCAAATTCGGCAACCCTTTATTTGACCGCCTCATCCTCTTTTGTCAGTTATAGGGATGTAAGTGCTGATCCCGTAACACGGAATGATAAAGTCTTAGCAAATTTGGATAAAAAGGATTATTACTCTGTTCTTGAAAGTCATATAACCGGTTTCAGCAGTCTTTTTAACAGGGTATCACTTGATCTTTCAGGGGAAGATACTCACGACATTACCACTGACAAGCGTTTTGACTTATTTGCCAACGGGAAGGATAAAGACTTTGCTGGATTATTTTTCCAATACGGACGATATTTGATGATCAGCAGTTCAAGACCGGACGGAATACCGGCAAATCTTCAAGGAATCTGGAACCAGGATATGAATCCTGCCTGGAATGGAGGATTTACTACCAACATTAATTTTGAAATGAACTACTGGCCTTCGGATCTGACAAATCTTTCTGAATGCCGTGAACCTCAGTTGTCAATGATCAGGGATATGTCAGAAACAGGCACGGAGACAGCAAAACTCAATTTTAATGCTGATGGCTGGCTTTTCAATTGCAATACTGATATATGGCTTATGAGTGCTCCTGTATACGGTGCATACTGGGGTAGCTGGCATACTGCATCAGCATGGTTCTGCGATGATCTGTGGGACCATTTCCTTTTTACATGCGATACTGCATACCTTGAAGATTATTATCCCCTGATTCGTGATGCTGCTCTGTTTTTTGACCAGACACTGGTGGAGCATCCAAAATACGGCTGGCTTGTGGTTAATCCGTCTGGATCACCTGAGAATGGCCCGGGTGGTGACCCCATGTGGACGCGTAATCCTGATGGAACGAGAAACAGACCAATAGGTATTTGTGCAGGGTCAACCTGCGATAATGCTCTTGTTGGCGAGTTGTTTGAACATTTCATTGAAGCTTCCGAGATCCTTAACAGGGACAAAGATCTGAGGATTTCAGTGGCAAAGAAGAAGAAACGCCTTCCGCCTTACATTACAGGTCGGTACGGTCAATTGCAGGAGTGGCTTGAGGATGTTGATAACCCAGAGGACAGACACAGGCATACATCACATCTCTGGGGACTTTACCCTGGAACGTCAATTGATCCGTTCAAAACACCTGAACTGGCAGAAGCATCAAAGGTTGTCCTTCAACACAGGGGTGATGAATCGACTGGATGGGCAATGGGTTGGCGAGTTAATTTATGGGCCAGGCTCAGGGACGGCAACAGGGCTCATAAACTCCTTGGAAGACAATTAATGCTGGTTGATTCACCATGGCACGGTACCGGTCTTGGCGGCACATATGTCAATATGATGGATTCGCATCCTCCTTTCCAGATAGATGGTAATTTCGGAGGAACGGCAGGAATTGCAGAAATGTTACTTCAATCTCATAACGGGTATATCGAATTTCTTCCCGCTTTGCCGGATTCCTGGTCTGAAGGCACATTCAGGGGACTGAAGGCAAGGGGAGCTTTTGAGATTGACCTTAAGTGGGAGAACAATGATTGGACAAACGCTGAAATACTCTCTGAAAAAGGTTTGCCATTTCTGATCAAATCAGGATCACTTATAGATGTACGTCAGGGAACAAGAAAAATAAAGGTTACAAAAACCTCAAATGGTCTTTATAGATTCGATACACATAAAGGAGAAAAATATACCATAACTAAATGATATAAATAGAAATGAGACTACATAAAAAAGATTGTACTATTTTATACTTCTTTAACAATTTTTCTAATCTCATTCCCGGGCTGTAATAATCAAAAAACTGGTATTGAATACTGGATTATTGACAGCCCGGAAGAATGGGAAGTAAATATGGGGGCAAGTGAAAGCCTGTTAATACAAAATGATTGTGCTGAACTTAACTTTAATCAGTCTTTAATATTCTAAGAAAATATTATCATGAAAAATCAACTTGGCATTCTGATATTGATAATAGGTTTATCAGTTTCATGTGTTAATAAAGAAACAGAAAAATCTGTAATTGATCTAAATGCAGCATCCCGGGAGGTTATAAAAGAGCTGACTGATAAATATGGTGAGACTGGGCAAGAACGCATTTCCAGAGGAGTTAATCATGTAGCATCCATATGGTTCAGTGAGGATGGCGATGCTGATTCATTCAAGAAATTCTGCTATGTATTTTACAGATCACTGCCTGTTGAAAGGCATTCCCGGCAGCCCCTTTACTGAATGTATGGCCGACCTTATTGCTTACCGCGATATGGTAGGGCTTGGAGTAAGTCCGGAATACAGCCGGGAGGAAAAAGAACTTAATGCACTGGCCTCATTCTGGTTTGTTTGTGAAATGGGAGCTGATGCTCTTCATGAAATAAGGGTGTGGCACTGGTTTTATGATCATCCGGAGGCCTCTGTAGAAGAACTTAAAAAAGTTACAATTGATATTGCCAATGATATATGGAATGAGTACTTTGCTGATATTTTCGGAGTGAGGGATATACCAATATTTTCAATTTACAGCCATTTTATAAATGGCAGCTTATACCTTCACAGCTATCCTCTTGGGAATATTATCCTTATGCAACTTGAAGAATATTTTGAAGGAAAGGATTTTGAAGAAGAAATGGTAAGGATATGTACTATAGGTAAACTTACTCCTGACCTGTGGATGAAGGAAGCAACCGGGGAATCTTTAAGCTCGGAACCAATGCTCAGGGCTGTAAGAAAAGCTATTGATAACTATAATTGAAATGAAACGATGAGACAAATAAGCTTATTATTTATTTTAACCCTGTTTATGTAGTGATAATAAAAATGCCATCTCTGAAGAATGGCATAAAGATGTTAAGCGTGTGGGGATGATCGTTAAACTGAAACCGGAAGTAATTGATGAATATAAGGAATTGCATGCTGATGACAATACACTAATTGTTATGACGGGGGATAATGTGATGCCTTTCCAGCGGGCCAGAATGTCATTATATGAAATGGGAACACGTGCCCCACTGGCTATACGCTGGCCCGGAAAGGAGTAGGATTAAATATGGTTGCATGAATAAAATCTTAATATTATGAAGTTACTTAATCTGATTTTGACTTTTTCTTGTGTCTTCTTTATTTCGGCCTGCACAGTCAGGGAAAGCAATGAAACCTTAAAACCAAATATCCTTTTTATCATCACAGATGACCAGTCATGGGAACATGCAGGATGCTATGGGGATAAGGCTCTAAGGACACCGTCAATCGACAGGTTGGCGAATGAAGGAGTAAGATTTGAGAATGCTTACTGTGCTGCCCCGTCTTGTTCACCTTCAAGAGCCGGGATATTTACAGGTCAGGATATATTCAGACTGGAAGAAGGTGGGGTCCTGACTGGTATATTATGGGAGAAGTTTTCTGTCTTCCCGCGATTGCTGGCAGATAACGGCTATCATGTCGGGGCAACAGGTAAAAGATACTGGCCGCGCACACAAAATGTTGAAGGTGCCATTGATGAGCCAATAGCTAAAATATATGACAGTCAACTTCATGATTCAACCCCGGATTTTATATCAAAAAGGGATTACAGTGCCAATTTCAAAGAATTCCTCGATGATAACTCTGAAGGAAAACCTTTCTTTTTCTGGGTTGGAACAGGTGAACCACACAGGAAATATGAAATCGGCCGTGGCATAGGAACGGGTATTGATACCTCCAAAATCAGGATACCGGCCTTTTTCCCTGATGTGCCGGTGTCAAAACTTGATATAGCCGATTATATGGCTGAAATAGAATGGGTTGATCAAGCTGTTGGTGAAATGATAGATATACTTGAGTCGAAAGATCTGCTTGACAATACACTGATAATATATACCTCTGATAATGGCATGCCCTTTCCGCGGGCAAAGGCAACCCTTTATGATCATGGTGTGAGGATGCCACTTATAATGAGATGGGGAAATGAAATCAAAACAGGGAGGGTTGTTACAGATCCTGTAAGCCTTATCGATATGGCCCCCACATTTCTCGAACTGGCAGGTGTGGAGGTTCCTGAAGAGATGACAGGAAGAAGTATTACCAACCTGTTATTTTCATCTGAATCAGGTGATATTGATCCTGACAGGGATTTTGTTGTAACAACCTTCGAAAAACATACATTCTGCCGACCTGATAGCATGGGATTCCCCCGCAGAGCTATCCATACAGATAAATGGACATATATAATAAATTTCGAACCTGACCGTTACCCAATGGGTAATGCAGATCTGTTTATTCCACGCTGGGACGTACTCGGCGATACTGATCCGGGGCGCCTCAAAGAGTATTTCAAGCAAAATGTGGAAAATCCGGAGTTTATTACCTTCTGGGAACTTGCATTCGGGAAAGTGCCACGTGAACAGCTATTTAATAAGAAGAAAGATCCTGATATGGTAAATAATCTTGCGGATGATCCTGCATACAAAGAAATAAAGACGGATCTGAAAACGAAACTGGAAAATTATTTAAAGGAGCACAATGATCCCAGGTCCAGGGATGAATCTCCTTGGGATACCTATAAACTTGATAAGTCATGATAAAGATAAAAATATTCTTAGCCACTATTATTATTACCTTATTTCCGGTTTACTGTATACACGCACAGGATGATATTGTACTGGAGGGGCAAGTGCTTACATTTAATCGTTTTCCACTGAATAATGTAAGTATAAAGGCAATCCGGACAGGAAATACAACACTTACTGATTCACTTGGCTTTTATCAGATTACCTGTAATAGAAAAGAAAAAATCGAGTTTAGGGCTTATGGTTTTGTTGCACGGAGAATAAAGGCCGGGAAGATATCAGGAGAACCTTTAAATCTGATTTACAGTAACACAAAAACAAGTTTTAGAGAGGCAATCTCAGGTGGTCATATAAAGAGGAAGGACCTGGAGATGGCCATAAGGACTTATCCATTGAAAGGAGAGAAGGATTTCACGAAATACAGTGATATCTATCAACTTATTAAAAGTGAAGTTTATAATGTTAATGTTAATGGCAACATTATTACGACCAAACAATTTACTTCTTTCCTGGGAAGCCAGGAAGTGCTTCTGGTGGTTAACGGGTCAGTGGTTACGGATATATCTTTTATAGATCCCGATGATGTTAAATCAATACGGTATGTTAATGATGCAGAATCTTCCAAATATGGTTCACGGGGTGCTAACGGGGCACTTGAAATAGTACTGAAGTAGCAACCTGATTTATGATTCCAATATTTTTTTTGCCAGTTTGTTAGATCATTCAATTCCTTCCCGTGAATGACATAATACCAATACCGTTGCACTGGCAATCAATAAGCAAAGGCAGGTTCTTGTAATACTTTTCATACATGTAAAATTATAAGTAACATAACATATCCCGTTATAGTATCTTTACTTTTTACTGTATTAAATAATCCAGATATTATTTTAATATTGGTAAGGGATTGAGAGGTTTAGAAGTTTAGAGGTTTTGTTGAATCGTTGAGCTGTATAATTGTTAAATGGAATTACTCTTTGGTCTCCCCGCCCTTTCGTCTCCCTGCCACTCCGTCACTCAGTCTCATACTTCCCTGCCTCATGCAATATTATTGAGATAAAATAGTATCATAATACTGTAAGTTTTTATTTGATAATCCAACTATAATTCCTTTCATTGTAAATCCTTACAAACTTCAAGACTGATGAAAAAAGAAATATCAATGTCAGTTATTATTCTGGTATACCCACTGGTATTAATCTTCCTTTCTTTGAATGCCTGTAATAAATCTAATAGATTTGAGAAGCTTAAACCAAATATCCTCTGGCTGGTAAGTGAGGATAACAGTCCCTGTCTCGGCTGCTATGGCGATTCCCTGGCTTATACGCCAAACCTTGATGATCTGGCATCACGCAGGGTAAGGTATACTGGTGCCTATGCCAATGCCCCCGTATGCAGCGCTGCCAGGTCGACCCTGATAAGTGGAATGTATGGCATTCGCCTGGGGATTTATCATCACAGAAGTGCCCATCCAATACCGCAGAGCTTCAAGCCATATCCCATTTTCTTCAGGGAGGCTGGTTATTATTGTACCAATAATGCAAAGAAGGATTATAACCTGGTTAATGATTATGACTGCCGGAACGAATCGAGCATGGAAGCACATTATAAAAACAGGATACCTGGTCAACGAATTGAGGGATGAATAGCAATATTTATAACAGAAATCAATAACCAATATATATTATGAGATATATCAAATATTCATTATGCAGCTTTTTCCTGTTTACTGCTTTACTGAATATAACAGGCCAGATTATCACTCTGGAAGAACTGGAGGAGATAGCGATTATCGAGCAAAAGGTGATGATGCCAATGCGTGATGGAGTGCGTTTATGCACTGATATCTACAGGCCAGAAACAGATGAGCCTGTTCCCGTTATTTTCTCTAGAACTCCATACAACTTTAACGCCTACCGGGATGGTGAACCAAATGTTAGTATATATAGGAGAGCCTATGCAGCTGTTTCCAGGGGATATGCTTACGTAGTCCAGAATGAGAGAGGCAGGTATTACTCGGAAGGGAAGTGGGATATTCTGGGGACACCTCTCACAGATGGTTACGATGCTTTCACATGGATGGCTGAACAACCATGGTGTAATGGGAAAATTGGCACACAGGGTTGTTCATCTACCGCTGAATGGCAGATGGCAGTTGCATCACTCGACCATCCTGCACATGCTGCTGTGGTACCTATGGGTTTTGGTGCCGGAGTGGGAAGGATTGGTGATTATTATGAGCAGGGTAACTGGTACAGGGGAGGAGCACTTCAACTGCTTTTTTCGAATTGGCTGTATTATACCCAGCATGATATTTACAGGCCCCGACCACCGGCAGGAATGAATCAGGAAGATCTCTTGAGAATACAGCGCTTTTATGACCTGGATCCTGACATGCCGGAAGTAGACTGGTCGGAAGCATTCTGGCACCTGCCTATAATAGATCTTTTCAATTACCTGGGAGCATCACGGAATATATGGAAGGAAATGATGACCCGGAAGCCGGATGATGATATCTGGTATGAAGGAGGATTATATCATGATGATATGCCATTTGGCACACCCGGTTTCTGGTTTATCTCATGGTATGATATTGCTTCCAGTCCAAATATTGCATTGGTAAATCATATACACAATAACATAGAGGACAATGAAGTTGCTGATAACCAGTTTATGGTTATATCACCATCGAGACATTGTGGATTCTGGGGAGACTCGGAAAATACTATTATCGGTGAAAGATATGTAGGTAACGCATATCTGAATTATGACAGTCTCATATATGCATGGTTTGATTTCTGGCTAAAGGATAAAGATAACGGTATTACCGGTGATCTTCCGTATGTACAATACTATACTATGGGATCAAATAAGTGGCAGGCTGCTGATGAGTGGCCACCGGAAAATACGGAGATGGTCACTTATTATCTTAACAGTGGCGGCAGCGCAAACAGTCTTAATGGGGATGGTTCCCTGAGCACACGACCCCCCGGGGGGAATGACAATCCTGATACATATTTCTATGATCCTCATAATCCTGTTACATCTTATGGAGGTAATTTCTGTTGCTATGGTAATGCAATAGAGGTTGGCTCCTTTGATCAACGGGCAATGGAAATGAGGAATGATATCCTTGTTTACACTTCAGATGTCCTGGAAGAGGGTATCGAGGTAACCGGATTTATTGAAACTGTATTGTATGTTTCTTCTGATGTTAAGGATACTGACTTTACTATTAAACTTATTGATGTATACCCCGATGGACGAGCCTTTAACCTGGACGAGACAATTCAAAGAGCAAGATACAGGGAAGGTTATGACAGGGAAGTTTTTATGGAACCGGGAAATGTATATAAATTAGAACTTACACCTATGTGTACAAGTAATTATTTTGAGAGAGGGCACAGGATACGTATTGAGGTATCCAGCAGCAATTTCCCGCGTTTCGACAGGAACCTTAATACCGGGGGTAATAATTACGACGAATCGGAAGGTATTGTAGCAACTAACTCGATACATCATTCAAGGAAGTATCCTTCAGCTATCATTCTTCCAGTGGTTAAGAAAGACTATTAAAAGGCTGTTATCATAGAAAATCAGCTTTTTTGTTTTCTCATTTAAAAAATTCTAATTAAAAACAATATTTCAATATGGTAATTGACCTGAGAAGCGACACTGTAACACGCCCGGGGAAGGAAATGCTTGAATATATGATTCAAGCACCCGTGGGGGATATGGTGCTTGGAGATGATCCAATGGTGAATGAGTTGGAGGCAAAAGCATCCGGTATGTTCGGTATGGAAGCAGCTCTTTTCTGTCCTTCAGGGACAATGACAAACCAGATAGCTGTCAAGATACATACAGACCCGGGAGATGATGTAATATGCAGTAAATTATCCCATATTTACCAGAACGAAGGCGGAGGTATTGCATTTCATTCGGCTGCATCAGTGACATTGATTGAAACAGAAAGCGGAGTATTTACAGGTGACGATGTACTCGCTTCTATTCAACCTGATGACCCTCATAAGCCCAGAACCAGGCTCGTCTCAGCTGAAAATAGTGTAAATATGGGTGGTGGCGCGGTATGGAATCTTGAAGAATTAAGAAAAATTGCTGCGATATGCAGGGAAAAGAAACTTGCCTTTCATCTGGATGGAGCCAGGTTGTTTAATGCTATTGTAAAAAACCATGAAAACATTCATGATTATGGAGAACTATTTGATACAATTTCAATATGTTTGTCAAAAGGCCTGGGTGCACCCGTGGGTTCAATTTTGCTCGGCAACAGGGATTTGATTGCAAGAGGAGTGAGACTGAGGAAACTAATGGGCGGTGGTATGAGACAGGCTGGATTTATGGCTGCAGCCGGTTTGTTTGCTCTTGAAAATAACATTGAAAGACTGGAAGAGGATCATAAACATGCAAGAAAAATAGCTGAAGCCTTGAAAGGATGCAAATGGATTGATCATATTGCCCCGGTGCAAACGAACATTATAATTTTTAAATTAATACCTGCTCTCAATGCTTCTGAAATTGTCAAAATACTGAAAGACGATGATATCCTGGCACTGGATATTGGGAATAACCGTATTAGAATGGTTACTCACCTCGATATAACCTCAGATATGGTTGATAAGGTAATTAAAAGTATAAAATCAACCCGGTTTTCTTAACTACTGCATTTTGTACTAGTTCATATAATAAACATCCGGATCTTCTTTGGATAAATACAATTATGCCCATTAATCTAACCAAACCAATTACACACTTATGATAAAGTTTAATGCCTGACGTAAAAGCGTATTTTTATTATCTTTGAAGGTAAAGGAATTCTCATTGTTATGAAAAAAATATTTTATCTGTGTGTTTTAATTATTTTCGTATCTCTTGCAGGGTGTAGATCAATCGATAAGATGATTGAAAAACCCAATGTACTGTTCGTAGCTATTGATGACCTGAATGACTGGACTGGTTATATGGGAGGACATCCCCAGGCTTTTACGCCCAATCTTGATAGGTTTGCTGATAAAGCAGTAAGCTTCAGAAACGCATACTGTTCAAATCCTGCCTGTAACCCGTCACGGACAGCTATAATGACAGGTTATGCTCCACATACGTCGGGGGTATATTCAAATTATCAGGACTGGCGTGAGGTTATCCCTGAACGTATTACAATAGGTCAGTACTTCCGTGAGCATGGGTATTATTCTGCTGGAGCAGGTAAGATCTTTCATTATCATATGATCGATTCAGCTTGCTGGGATGAATATTGGCCATCACAGTTGAAAAATATGCCTGATGACTATATGCCGGAAAGAGGAGAATCAGGCACCATAAACATGCCTGTATTTGAGAATATGTACATGATGTTCGACTGGGCTCCTTTGGATATTCCTGATTCACTGATGGGTGATTATAAAAGTGTTAAGTGGGTAGCAAACAAACTGAATGAGGATCACGAGAAACCATTTTTCCTTGCCTGTGGTATTTACCGACCACATCTGCCATGGTATGTTCCACGTAAATACTTTGAACTGTTTCCTTTTGATTCGCTGCAATTACCTCTGGTTCTTGAGAATGATCTTAATGATCTGGGTGAACGTGCTAAAGATATCGCTTCACGTGCAGGGGATTATCATAAGCATGTCACTGAGGCCGGACTATGGAAAGATGCAGTACAGGGATACCTGGCATCTATAGCTTATGCAGATGCAATGTTCGGAATGCTGATGGAGGCTTTGGACAATAGTGCTTATGCTGATAACACTATTATAATTGTATGGTCTGATCATGGATGGCAATTAGGAGAGAAAAATCATTGGCGAAAATTCGCATTATGGGAGAATGTTCTGAAGACAAATCTTATAATAAAGGTACCTGAAGATGTTGAGGGGTTTCCGGATGGTTCTGCCACAAAAGACTGCAACAGGATTGTTTCATTGCAGGATATATACCCGACCCTCATAGATCTGTGTGGTCTTCCACCCCGCGAGGATATTGATGGCAGGAGCCTGACTCCATTACTGAAAGATCCAAATATGGAATGGGAATATCCTGCAATATCATCATATGATTATGATGAATTCTCGGTAAGAACGGAAAGATGGAGATATACATTATATATTGACGGGTCGGAAGAACTCTATGATCATGATAATGATCCGGAGGAATGGTATAATCTTGCCGGTATTAAGGATTATGAAGATATACTGAATGAGTTAAGAAAAACCTTGCCTGAAGATCCGGCACCATTAATGAAAACAAGCCAGGAACTACAACCGCATCACACGCCTCCATTTGCCTCCAGGGAAGAGTATAAATTCTGGTTGGATAATGATAAAAGTTATCCGGCCCTTATTAAAGAGTTTTGGAATAAGAAGTAATTTACTACTTGATCTCTACTGACCCGGTTCCACTACTGAAATGAATAACCTGGAATACTGATACCGGAAACAAGTCGTGGATTACCTGACTTATCGCTAACTACTCTGACTGCCAATTATTAAATTAGCTTGTTCACTAACTTTTTGCAATATAGTATATAGATTGGATAATTAGTTGATTGATTATCCATACCTATCTATATATATTACCTGCACAAAAATATTTTATCCTAAATCTTAAATTCTTATTATGAAAAAACTCGTTCTTTATGTATTGGTACTATTGTGCTCGGGACTCCAGGTCCTGGTAGCGCAAACCGTTACAGGAACTGTTAGAAGTGCCAGGGATGGTCAAACAATACCCGGTGTTACTATCCTTGTAAAAGGTACTACAACAGGGGCTATAACGGATGCAGACGGGAATTATTCGATTAATGTTCCGTCTCTTGAAGAAACTCTTGTTTTTTCTTTTGTAGGGTTTTCATCAATTGAAGTCCCTTTAAACGGACAAACAACAGTAAATGTAGAAATGGAACCCGCCATCTACGATTTGGAGGAAGTAATGGTAGTGGCGTATGGTACGACCAAGAAAGCATCTTTTACTGGATCTGCAGCGGTGGTTGAATCGGAAGAGATTAAAAAACTTCAGACTTCCAATGTTGCACAAAACCTGGAAGGAGTAACAACCGGTATTCAGGTGCTAGGTACAGGGCAGCCGGGAGAAACCCCAACAATACGTATCAGAGGGATAAGTTCAATCAATGGAAATTCGAGTCCTTTAATAGTTGTTGATGGAGCTCCATATGGTGGATATTTGAATGGTATTGATCCTAACGATGTTGAATCTATCAGTGTGCTGAAGGATGCATCGGCAACCGCATTGTATGGAGCAAGAGCTTCAGGTGGTGTTATTATGATTACAACCAAGAAGGGTGAAGCCGGAAAAACGAAAGTAAACTTTAGTACCACTTATGGTGTGTCATCACTTGCAATGCCACTTCACTATAGAGTTAATAATGCCGAGTATTATGAGATGCATTGGGAAGCTATTAAGATGGGATATCTTGACAGAAATCCAGGTGCTGGCTTGTCAGAAGCTGAAACCTATGCTCATGACAACCTGCTTCCATCAGTTGGAGGATATAATTCTTTCAAGGAATATCCACTAAACCCTGACGGCAGTTTCAATACGTCAGTTGAGCCAAGGTGGGGCAGCGGAATATGGGAAGATGAATTATTTAAGCCTGGTCCGCGCCAAGATTATCACCTGAGTTTGAGTGGACAAACAGATGAGGGACTGAACCACTATTTTTCAGTGGGTTACTTTCGTGATAAAGGAGTTTTAATGACTTCCAAATTCGAGAGGTATTCTGCACGACTTAATTTGTCTCAGAAAGTAAATGACTGGTTTGAAGCTGGACTGAATACTTCCTTTAATCACGGCATTATGGACGCTCCATGGGGTGCTGGGGGTACACGTTTTGTGACGGACATGCCTGATATCTACCCTCCTTGGATATATGATATAACTGTTGAAGACTGGGCAAGAGATGAGGAGGGTAATAAATTATTGTATCACAACGGACAATTCCAGAGTGAGTGGCCCGGCGGATGGTACAGAAGAACCTGGGAGTGGCTTAATCCACTTGCAACCATGAGAGACAGTCAGGATATTGATGAACAAGATAACCTTAGCACAAGGGGCTTCGTTAATTTCTACCTGCTTCCCGGTTTAAGTATAGAGAATTCTTTGAGTGTTGATTATTCAGTACATTCATTTTATCAACATTGGAGTGGTCTGAGCAGCTTTACAACAAATCAGGGAGGTAGCTCATATAGAAGAAGAGACAGAGGCATAACTTACACTCTAACTAACCTTATCCGCTACTCAAAGAGTCTTGGTAATCATAATATCAGCCTGCTTGCAGGTCATGAGGCATATTCATATACCTGGCATGGTGTGGATGCTTCACGTTCAGGTTTCCCGACATTTTCATTAATTGAAGTAAGTGCAGCATCAAACCTGACAGGGAACGGATCATGGGAAGATAACCACAGGATAGAAAGTTACCTGAGTAACGCAGAGTATAATTACAATGATAAGTATTATATTTCGGCAAGTTTCAGAAGAGATGGCTCATCCAGGTTTGCTCCGGGATCCCGCTGGGGTAATTTCTGGTCTGCAGGAGCATCCTGGAGGATATCTGAAGAGTCTTTTATGGAAAATTATACCTGGCTGGATAACCTGACATTACGTGCAAGCTATGGAACACAGGGAAATGAGAGAATTTCGGGTTATTATGCATGGCTCGGATTGTATGATACTACCAAGGACCTTGGAAAATCCGGTTTCCAATTGAACACTCTTACTAATGAAAAACTGCACTGGGAAAAAAATATCCAGGCTAATTTTGGTATCGAAGCCAATATACTCGGACGCTGGAACTTTTCAATTGAATACTTCAATAGAAAATCAAAAGACCTTCTTTTCAACAGGGAGTTACCTCTTTCATCCGGCCTGGGTTCAGTGGCTGAGAATATAGGTGATGTGGCAAACAGAGGTATCGAACTATCGGTAAACTCAGTAAATATTCTTTCGGGAGATTTCAGGTGGGAAACACAACTTAACATGACAAGCTTTAAGAATGTAATTACCAGTTTACCAAGCGAAGAGATAAGTGCCGGTTGGCATAGGTATGTTGTCGGCAGATCAGTATATGATTTCTATTTGCGTGACTATGCAGGAGTTAACCCGGAAAATGGTAACGCTATGTATTTTAAAAATATTTATGAAACAGACCCAATGGGTGACCCGGTATTGGATGAGAATGGTGACCCAATAGTAATAGGTAAGGAAACCACGGAAGTACTGTCCGAAGCAAGTTTCTACTATGTTGGCTCATCACTGCCTGATCTGTACGGTAATGTGGTTAATTCTTTCTATTATAAAGGCTTCGACCTGAGCTTTAATATAATGTATAAATTTGGTGGCAAGATTTATGATCAAGTGTATCAGTCCATGTGTCGTTCCGGTACCCGGCCAGAAACTTTTGCAAAAGCAATGGTTAATTACTGGACTCCTGAAAATACTGATACAGATATACCAAGGCTTACAGATTATGGTGCAATAGGAAATCAGTTCTCTGCAACATCTACAAGGTTCCTTGTTGATGGAACATATTTAAGGTTAAGAAACCTGACGTTGGGTTATACAATACCTCATAACATTGTTTCCAGGTTTGACCTCTCAAAGGTCAGGGTCTTTTTCCAGGGGGATAACTTTATAACTATATTTAAATATGGGAAGAATGACCGTAGTTTGGATCCTGAAGCTGGTTTAGACGGTGGCTCACGCTCAGGGAATATACCAACCCCGAAAATATTTTCCGGAGGAATTCAGGTAACTTTTTAAGAATTATAAAACTGTAATATCATGAATAATATATATAAAATAAGATATTTCATAATTTTGTTCCTGGCTCTGGGGATACTGGCAGGATGTAGTGAAGACTTCCTTGAAACCAAACCATCTACATCTGTTTCTAAAACAGATGTTTATGATACTCCGGAGACAGCCAGGGCTGTTTTGGTAGGTATATACAGGGAGTGGAGACAATTCCACTCGATGAATCAATCAGGTCTTCATTGTCTTGCTCTGGTAGCAGACTGCATGGGGCCTGATTTCTGGGTCTTGAGAAGCTGGTATTCATCCGAAATGGCTTATTCTTCATTTACCCAGACTAGTGGAACTGTTCGTTACCCCTGGGAAATGTTGTACAATAGTATAAATAATATTAACGACCTTCTTGCAAATCTGGGTGATGTGGAAGGTAGTCAGGCAGAAATTGACAAGGTAAAGGGAGAGGCTCTGGCAATGCGCGGGTATTGCTACTTCGAGCTTGTTCGAAGGTATCAGCACACTTATGGTATAGCTGCAAACCAACCAGGTATACCTATTTACACGGAGCCAACAACATCTGAAACGCTTGGTAATCCGAGATCACCTGTATCGGAAGTGTATAGTCAAATCCTATCAGATCTGAATCAGGCCAAAGGCTTGATCACTTCAGATAGAGACCATAAAGGTTATTTCAATATTGATGTAGTGAATGGAATGCTCGCAAGGGTATATCTTACCATGGAGGATTGGGACAATGCTATATCGCATGCACAGGCTGCAAGGCAGAATTATCCTCTTATGTCAGGTGAGGAATGGCAGGGTGGTTTTAATGATGTAAATAATCAGGAGTGGATATGGGGTCAGAATAATAATGCTGAAGAACATCCTGACTGGGGCTCCGCCACTAACACATTAGATCCCGACGATGCTGAGTATTATATCTCAACTGCCACATCTTTAACGGACTCTTATTCTGCAACTGATGTTCGTGGTCAACTAATAATTACAGATGGAGAAGGGATTCATTGGAACTATAAACATGCAATGGCTGAGCCACGGTATTCAGGCGATTACCCTCTGATGAGGTCTGCGGAAATGTATTTGATTGAAGCTGAAGCAATGGTCAGAAGCAGTAGTTATACTGATTCAGATGCACAGGATGCTTTATATATGGTGCAACACAGGGCTGATCCGGCTGCAGTGAAATCAATCAATACAGGCCAGGATCTTATAGATGAGATTCTTCTTGAAAAAAGAAAAGAGTTCTGGGGCGAAGGTATCATTTTTTGGGATATGCTGAGAAATGAACTTCCACTTGAACGTGATGATGATCATCCGTTTAAACTCAGTATACCTTCCAATTCATGGGAATTCATATTTCAAATACCCGAAAGTGAATTCCTGATTAATAAGAATATGGATTTGGTAACAGACCAGAATCCGGCAACAGGAATTTATACTGGTAAATAAATGAAGTTCATAGTTTATTACGTTTTAGGTTAGGGTACTGTAATTGAACTTAATGAAGACCAACCTGATAAAAAAGGTTGGTCTTCTTTTAATTTTGAAATATTGAACATTTTAGATATTTTTCAAGAATGGAAAACCGGAAAGCAATCATATTGTTATTAGGGATATTAATAATTTCTTCTTGTGAAAAGGAAGATGAAGTACCTGTTATTGATAACATATACAGGTCAGAAGTACTGTCAGGTTTCAGAATTAAAATGAAGCCAGGATATCCTGAGAATGATGCGACCTGGATAGCTGATATGAGAAATCTTGAGAAGTGCCTGGATACCATGCTGAATTATATTCCATACTCTGATCTGGATATGATGCAGGATATCCCAATATATATTTCTTATCCATCGAAAGATTTTGCCGTTAAATTCTGGCAACCCGGTAACTCAGACAGCATCGATGATAAAAACAAAATTGGATGTATTGAAATAGGCAATCTTAATGAGCTAATTAACAATTTAAGAAATAAAGAGCCGGGTTTGCTGATATATGCTTTTTCATTACAATACTATGAAAGCCTTAATGGTACTGAAAGGAATAAAATCGCTGCGGCTTATCAGACAGCATTGCAGAAAGGTATATATAATTCAGTAGATCATTATACCCCTGAAGGTATTACAGCAGGAGAAAATTCACCTGCTTCAAAAAGTGAGAGGGATTATTTTGCAAAGATCTCCGAAGCCTACTTTAATATATCAGACTATTACCCGTTTGTTTATGAAGACCTTAAGGAATATGATCCTGATGGATTCAGCATGCTGGTAGCAATATGGGGAGTAAGGAAGATAAAAAATTATATTCCGGTCAATGGCCATGGTTTTGAGATTATGATAAGGAAAGACGAATCAGAAAATCAAGAGGTGCTAAATGCTGTTGAAAAGGCTTTTGAAACACTGGGAATAATGTCAGATTCATTAAATACTGAGATACTGACCGAAATGCGAAAACGACCGGTCTGGGTTGAGTATAATAATGGTAATGGAGCCTGCTTTCATCCTAATAAACTCTGGATACTCGAGAATGGACATGTTCCTGAAAAGACTCATTGTGTTGAAATTACAAATGCAACTAATTTTAATGACTGGATTGCAGTTAACCAACCCCTGATAGTGTGGCATGAACTGTCTCATTATTACCATTATCATGTTGCCGGTTGGGAAAATAGTATCATAAGGTCGGCATATGAAAAGGCAAAAGCGGCAGGTCTGCACAGGAATGTAGAACACATCAGGGCAGATGGAACCAAACATATTGTTGCAGAGGCATATGCACTTACAAATGAAAAGGAATACTTTGCAGAGTTGAGTGAAGCATACTGGGGAATGAATGATTTCTATCCCTATACCCGCGATCAACTGAGTGAATATGATACTACTGGTTATAAAATGATCGAAACAATATGGCAGGTTAATTAATACTTGGGATAATGAAAACATATTTGCTATTCCTGGATTCATAATTTTTCATGCCTCCCCGATATCACTGGTTGCACAGGAAGTAGATGAAAAGATGTTATTATCGCTTGATGATATTTATATTTTCGAGACTGGAAAAATCATCTGTATTTTATTGAATTGATCAATTAATAGATTTATTATGAAATGTTTAAAAAATCTCATTGTGTTTATTCTTCTGTTGATAAACACTGCTGTATATCTAAGGGCACAGAAAACAGATATTTATAATAGACCTGTCCGGGTCGAAAGGAGCCATGACTATGATGCCCTTCACTACCGGGCTGAGTTTTCATTTAATATGGAAGCAAAACAGTTAATTGGCTCAAATAAGATGACTGTCAGGGCTCTGAGAAATGATTTCGACAGATGTTTGTTTGATGCGGGATTTAATATTTCTATTGATGAAATAACCGATGAAAGCGGAAATTCGCTTGAATTCAATCATAAGGAAGATAAAGTTATGGTTCTGTTTGAGGATAAATACAAATATAATGACACAATAAGCTTCTTGATAAGATATACAGCTGTTGATCCTGAAAATGATCAGAAGATCTTTTATGAAGCATCTGAGAACTATCCTGCAATGATATGGGGACCAAATTTCCCCAACAGGGTGAGGAACTGGATGCCCTGTTATGATTTCCCCAATGATAAAGTTACCCATGAGATGATAATACATGCACCGGAGGGATTTAAGGCTGTGTCGAATGGTGAACTTCAACGAATGACTCATGAGGATTCAGGGAGTTCTGTCTGGCACTGGAAACAGGATCTGCCTCATTCCACCTACCTTTTTGTACTGGCCGTGGCTCCCTATGTGGTTTACGAAGATGCCCTGGGTGATCTGCCTGTTAATTACTGGGTGTTCCCAAAGGATTCAGCTTCAGCCTTTACTGCTTTCGGCCGGACACCTGAAATAATTGAATTCTTCAACGAATTATTCGGTTTTGAATATCCCTGGGCCAAATGTGACCAGGTTATGATACCCCCGATGGGTGGGGCCGCAGAATCTACTACTGCAACTCTATATTCAAATGGAATGATAGTGAACATGGACGAAAAAGGGCTGAAGGATTACTCTTTCGACAGGATAATAGCGCATGAAACGGCACATCACTGGTGGGGTGATCTAATTACACTGAGAACATGGTCACAGACCTGGCTTAATGAGAGTTTCGGGACCTATTGTGACTATATCTGGACCAACAGGGTGAGAGGCAAAGATGAAGGAATGATTGATCTTGAAGGAAAGAAAAATGCTTATCTGAATGAAGCGCATTCCAAGTATATACGACCAATTGTTTTTGACCGTTATGAGCTGGCATCACCAGGCCAGAATTTCGACAGGCATACATACCAGAAAGGAGCCCTGATGCTTCATCTTTTAAGGTCAATCCTTGGCGATGATTTATATTTCAGGACAATTAGCTATTTCCTCCATAAACATGCATTTGAGCCTGTTGATACCCATGATTTTATGAAAGCAATTAAGGAAATTACCGGTCAGAATTTGGACTGGTTTTTTGAGCAATTCTTCTTCAGGCCAGGGCACCCTGTATTTGAGGTAATTAAGACATGGAACAGTAATGAAAATGTATTGAGCATTAAAGTATCACAGGTTCAGGATACAACCCATGGTGTGCCGTATGCTTTCCGTATACCTGTAAAAATCGGACTGTACCTGACTGATGGTAAAAAAGTAAAGCAGCTATGGCTTAATGAGAGAGAGGAGGTATTTGAATTTTCACTTGATGAAGAACCTAAAATGGTGAAGTTTGATGATGACGGGTTATTGTTGAAAGAGTTAAGGTATGCTCAGGGAACTGATGAATTGCTATTCAAACTGGATAATGATGATATCATAGGCAGGGCTGAGGCAGCAGCAGAATTATCAGGAGATGAAATCACTGATGAGGTTAAAAAGGCCTTAATGGCTACAGCTCAGAATGATGCTTCCTGGTACGTCAGGAAAGCTGCCATTGAGAGCCTGGAAAAATCCGGTTATGAGAGAATCAATATCCTTTGTAAAAAGATGGCGCTTGACTCAAGCTCACAGGTCAGGGTATCTGCTATCAGGATACTTGGTGATACAGGTGATAAAAGGATGATCAGGTTCTTAAAAGAGAGGTTTGAAAATGATGACAGTTACAGGGTGCAGGCAGAATGTATAATATCAATCGGGAAATGTGGTTCAGAAAAAGATATTGAATTTGTCGGGAAAGCTGCAAAGGTAACCTCAACAAGAAATGTAATTGCCAACGCTGCACTCAGTGCTCTGAATGAATTAGAAAAAAAGTAATAATTCGACTAACCTGTTTATAAATACACGATAAACAATTATGTAGCTCATAGATCCTGTCGTTTATAAAAATTATACTATTTTATGGCAGGCGGAATTATAAGCTTTGCTGGTTTTTTATAATATCATTTAACCAATTCACCTATTTTTATTAAGATATTTACGAAAACGTACAATAGACATGTAAAAAATGTGTAATTAACAACTTTTTAAATTATAATATATTTGCTGAAAAAGTGTATATTTGAATTACTCAAGGATAAAATAATACATGTATTCGCTAATATTGTGATAGATATTAGCAGCCTTATATTGTAAATTTGATGTAATCCGATTTTGTTACAATAAGTGCATGGCAATGGAACCTATATGTTTTAAAGTACCTAGACATAAGGAGGAAACAGTAAGGGTTGAAAACTGGGACCTGCCATATTTCTATGACCCTATTCATTTTCATGAAGAGTGTCAGCTGACTTATATCATTGAAAGTACAGGAATGCTTCTGGTGGGCGATAAGCTTGACAGGTTTAAAAAAGATGAGATCTATTTAATAGGGAAAAACCTTCCTCATGTTTTTCATAATAGTGAAAGGTATTTTGAAGAGGATTCTGTATATCGCGCACGTGCTATTTCTATATTTTTCAGCTATGATTCAATTACTGAATTATTGAATTACATCCCTGAATCCTTCAATATTCAAAAACTGCTTGAAAATTCTTTTTATGGCATCAAGTTGTCTAGAGAGGATGCAAAGTTAATAGCCCCTTATATAAAGAAGATGCCGCATATTGAGGGCTTTGCCAGAGTGCTTGAACTTCTGAATATCCTGGGTATGATTGCCAAAAAGAAAGAATTAAAACTTATTTCTTCAAAGACGATTTTAATAATGGATGAGGAAGATAATAAGAGACTAAATAAAGTTTTTGAATATATTATGCAGAACTTCCGTGAACGTATAAGTCTTGATGATGTGGCTGCTCTTGTCTATATGACACCAACATCATTCTGCCGCTATTTTAAACTCAGAACTCAAAAGACTTTTTCAGGTTTCCTTACCGAGGTAAGGATTGGAAACGCATGTAAATTACTGTCAAAAAGTAGTTATAATGTAGCTCAAGCTTGTTATTCAAGTGGATATAACAATATATCTAATTTTCACAGACATTTCCTGAATGTCACCGGTATGACACCAAACCAGTATCGAAAAAATGTTCTTAAGGCCAGTGAAGTTAAACTCTCTCCCTCATATTCTTAGAATTTCTGCCATTATTACCTAAGATTGTATACTTATTGGATAATATCATGGTATCTTATCATATTTGTAATTCATAATTTTAAGTATTCATACGAATAAACTGACCGCTCTTACGATAGAATATAGCTCATACTGACAGTAAATTTATTAACATGGGAAATCATTCGGAAGTATACCATAAGAAGTTAAGCACATTCATTATGGAAGACAACCCGGAAGTTATGTTAATTGGATCAGCAATGTTTTGATTTTTTCGAACGCATTGAAAACCTGGTGAGATACGGCATATCTTATTAAAATAGTGCTAATTGGAAAAGAATATATACATTTTTGATAATATATTAATGTTAACCATCATGATTGGGTTTTAATTTTACTGTAGCAATTATATTGAATAACAAATTGAATAATTTGATTGTTATATGTATTTTTTTAGAATAAGTTAATAGGTTTTTTCATATTTGAACTGTAATAAGAAAGGATTATTTTACATGCTGTATGTATTTTATTTAATCATGCAAATATCATAATTAAAAAATTATTAATGTGAGTCTATTCCCAGATGCAAAAATTTTAGATATTGATCTTACAAGTGGGCAGGTAATCAAGAAAACGGTTCCGGGTAATATTTTCCGTCTCTATCCTGGTGGTTCAGCACTTGGATTATATTTAATTCTTCAGGATATGCCGGCCAAAGTTGATCCGCTTGCTCCTGAAAATATGCTTGTTTTCTCCGTAGCTCCATTTACCGGATTAAATATTAGTGGTTTAAGCCGTATGGCAGTTACTACTAAAAGCCCTCTTACAGGGACTATCGGTGATAGTCAGGGTGGTGGTTTTTTCCCTGTATATCTTAAAGGAAATGGCTATGATGCTGTTGTTTTCAGAGGTAAATCTCCAAAACCGGTTTATGTCTATGTTAATGAAGATCAGGTTGAAATCAGGGATGCTTCTAAAATGTGGGGAAAGGTAACAGGTGACGCTGAAGCTTTATTAAGGGAAAATCTTGGTGATGATAAAGTAGAAATAGCACAGATAGGCCCGGCAGGTGAGAATATGGTAAGCTATGCCAGTATAATAAATCACTGTAACCGGGCTAATGGTCGCAATGGTACAGGTGCAGTAATGGGATCAAAAAACCTTAAAGCTCTGGTAGTGAAAAAAATAATTAATACTAAGCCTTTTGACCCCGAGGCATTTAAACCTCTGGCTAAGTCGGTAAAACAAAAACTTGAAGAGAATGAATGTGTTGCCGGTCTGGGAGAATTTGGAACCGATGGTGATCTTGAAGGGTTTAGTGATGATGGCTTCTTACCTACAAGGAATTGGAATACCGGATATTTTCCGGAAGGAGCAAAAGCAATTACCGGAACTACAATGTCAGAGACCGTCCTGAAAAGTCGTGATACATGCTATGCTTGTGCAGTAAGGTGTAAGAGAGTAGTAGAAATACCGGGCCTTGTTGATCCACTTTATGGAGGACCTGAATATGAAACATGTGGGACATTTGGATCTTATTGTTGTATTAATGATCTGCCAACAATATGTCGTGCAAACCAATTGTGTAACATGTTTGGTATTGATACAATATCATGTGGAGCAACTATTGCCTTTGCAATGGAGTGTTATGAAAAGGGTTTGATTGATACCAAAGATACAGGAGGATTAAACCTGAGTTTTGGGAATACAGAAATTATTGAACCATTGATCAGGATGATTGCCAGGAGAGAAGGTATAGGAGACTTGCTTGCTGATGGCAGCAAGAAAGCAGCTTTTAAGATTGGTGGAGGAGCTGATGAATTGAGTATTTCAGTCAAAGGTCAGGAATTACCTGCTCATATGCCCCAGTATAAGCCTGCTGTCGGGCTTATCTATGCAGTGAATCCTTTTGGTGCTGATCACCAGTCAAGTGAGCACGATACCTTTTTGATTATGCCTGAAGATAGCATTGAACGAAAGAGACTGGCTCAAATAGGTACGACTGCTGAATATGATAATCCATTCGTTATTGATGATGATAAAGTTAGGTTTGCTTTCGATTCACAATGTTATTTTTCCGTTCTTGATACTCTGTGTCTTTGTCAGTTTGTATGGGGCCCTTCATGGGAATTATATGGGCCAGATGATATGATAGAACTCTGTAAAAGTGGATTAGGATGGGAAACTTCACTATTTGAATTAATGAGAGTTGGTGAAAGGAGAATTAATATGATGAGATTCTTTAATGCCAGGGAAGGATTTACCAAGGAAGAAGATATATTGCCGGAAAGACTTTTTAAACCATTATTAGATGGCCCGTCAGAAGGCGTTCAGTTAGATAAGGAGGAGTTCTATAAAGCCAGAAATCTTTATTATTCTTTTGCTGGCTGGGATATGGAGTCAGGGAACCCGACTGAAAGCACATTAAGAAAGTTATCGCTTGGCTGGTTGCTGGATAAATAATTTTTATGAATATTTTACTTAATGATACTACAATTGAGATTCCGGATGATTATTGCCTTAAAGATCTTCTTAAATTGAAAGGATACAGAAGAGCTGCAGTAATAATCAATGATAAGCATATACTTATCAGGGAATATGAAAAAGTAATTCTAAAGAATAATGATGCAGTAAAGATTGTGAGAATATCTGGAGGAGGTTAATTAAGATAGTTAATGGGAGAAATATAGACCACGGTTTATGATTTAATCAGCAAAGAATAACAAATATTTATTAAATGACTACACTAAGAGGTTCATATTCCGTACTTATAACGCCAATGACGGATGATCAGGATATTAATATTGATGGCTTAAAGGAGAATATTGAGTGGCAAATTGAGAACGGAGTAAAAGGTATCTGTGTAACAGGTAGTACAGGTGAGTTTGCAAGTCTTACCAGGGAAGAACGACTTGAAATTGCTGAAGTATCAGTAGCACAGGTGAATGGCCGGATACCATGCATGGTTGGTACAGCATCAGAATCAACAAAGGAAACGATTCTTTATACAAGGCACGCACAGGATATAGGAGCGGATGGGGTACTTATTATTAATCCTTATTATTATAAACCTTCCTTTGAGGATATCTTTCTGCACTTTAAAGCTATTTCTGAAGTTGTTGATATTCCGATTATGTTATATAATAACCCGGGACATTCAGGCGTTGATATGAGCCCGGAGTTAATTGTAAGATTATCCAAACTTAAAAATGTTGATTATATTAAGGATGCATCCGGTGACCTGAGAAGAGTAGCGGATATAAAAAGACTTTCAAATGGAAACATAACGATCTTCTGTGGTGGAGAAGACCTTGCCTTTCAAAATTTCCTTCTGGGAGCTACTGGTTGGATTTGTGTGTGTGGAAATATTGTTCCAGAAGTCGCAACCAATTTATTTGAATTGGTAAATCAGAATAAGCATGAAGAAGCCAACGAGTTGTTTGAAAAATACTACCCACTTCTGGATATGCTGGAGAATTCACCAAAGGCTATTCAAATAGTAAAAAAATCACTTGAATTTATGGGACTTCCGGCAGGACCATGCCGTTTCCCGAGACAACCTTTGAGTATGGAAGAATCGGATAGCCTGAAAATACTGCTGAAAGAACTTGAAATCATTTAGGATTTATAATAAAAAAGATACAAACTTGTTGGATGAGGATGTATTGAAGTTTGAAACCTATTATTTAAATAGAGAAAGAAGTGGGCTCCCCTGTCTCGCTGGACCCGCTTATTGAGGCTTCAAATGAAGTAATAGAATTTTTTAATAAGGATTAATATTTCTTTCAAACGATTTCAAAACAAAACATAAAAATGAATTATAACAAACTTGTATTACGGTCTGCCCTTGTTTGGTTTCTCAATATTGTTGTCATTATGAATGGGTTTGCCCAGCATGTTAAGACACCGGTAACTGAATCCTGGAAGAGCTTTTCTGAAAATAAGAAGCAATCAATATTTTCCGGCTTGGAATGGATGACTATCGGTCCCGTAATAAATTCTGGAAGAGTAGAATCAATTGATGTAGTCCCTGGTAAACCGGGTATTATTTATGCAGGTTTTGGTTCTGGTAATTTATGGAAAACATGCAATCATGGATTCTCTTGGGAGCCAATATTTGATAATAATCCCGGATATAGTATTGGTGATGTATGCATTGCCCCCTCCAATAGTGAAATAATATATCTTGGAACCGGAGAAAACCTTAGGGCAAGGAGAGGGCATACCTTTGCAGGGGCAGGTGTATACCGGTCTCAGGATGGGGGCAAGACATGGGAATCTCTTGGACTTGAAAATACATATCATATTGGCAGGGTGGCTGTTCATCCTGAAAACCCCGATATTGTTTTTGTCGCAGCCCTTGGTCATTTTTATTCACCTAATCCTGAAAGAGGTTTGTTTAAAAGTACTGACGGGGGGAAAAAATGGAAGAAAGTATTGTACATTAATGAGCGTACAGGAGCTAATGATGTCATTTTTGCACCTGGTAATCCCGATATCTTATACGCCAGCACCTGGCAATGCAGCGAAGCAATAGGTGGTCCTGGCGGAAGTGTTTACAAGAGCACTGATGGTGGTGATACGTGGTTTGAGATTAGTAATGGATTGCCCCGGGGTGAGATGAACGGGAGAACCGGCCTGGCTGTTTCATACCAGGACGCTGATCTGGTATATGCATTAACCGACAACCTGAACCGGGAATTCGATGAGGGCACTGCCGAGCTATACATAACAGTGAATGGAGGTGATTCATGGAGCAAAACACATGAAGGAGGTCTTAATATTTTCAGCACCTTCGGCCATGTGTTTACCGATTGTTATATAAATCCGTTAAATGATAAGGAAGTATATCTTCTGGGAATATCAATCCTGAAAACATCTGATGCCGGTAAAACATTTACACAGCTCAGAGGCGAAATCAACAATATTGTTCCGGGTCCGGCTAATTTCTTCCACGTTGATCATCATGACATGTGGATAAATCCTGAAAACCCTGATCATATTATCGTAGGGAATGACGGCGGTCTGTATATATCATATGATAAATCAGCTTCATGGTTCAGGTATAATAATATCCCGGTTGGGGAGTTCTACTTCATTCGGACTGATAACGATGACCCATACAGGATTTATGGTAGTACCCAGGATGATGCAGCGGTAATGGGGCCGGCCATACCACTTAAAAAAAATAATGATAAATGGAAATACGTGTGGATTGATCCATGGACGGGTGGTGACGGTATAGTTACCGACCCCGATCCTGAAGATTCAAATACAGTATATTATGAATCACAAAATGGTGCTATCAGACGAAAAAATATGTCCACAGGTGAAACTGTTGTTATAAAACCTGAATTTCCTGAGAGCATAAATGATGAGTTTTTCACCGAATGGCTTACTCCATTCTTTGTTTCACAGTATAATCATGCAACCCTTTATTATGGTGCAAATTACCTGTTTAAATCAATCAACAGGGGTGATACATGGAAAGTGATCAGCCCCAATCTGGCAAAGCCTGCTGATGAAAATCGCCAGGGTGGTGGGATAACAGCGCTTAAAGAGTCGCCTGTTTGCCAGGGGCTTATTTATGCCGGTACTTCTTCTGGCGCAGCATGGATATCAAGGGATGATGGTATTACCTGGAAAGATATATCCGATGGATTACCTGCTAAATATATTAAGAGTTTTGCTCCTTCGCGTTTCAGCGAATCCAGGGTCTATGTTACCCTTAGTGGTATTAAGCAGGATGATTTTACACCTATGGTATTTGTGTCTGATGATTACGGGACAACATGGAATAATATAAGCTCGAATATGCCACACTCACCTGTTAATGTCATCCTGGAAGACTCTGAATATGAAGGTGTTCTTTATGTTGGTACATTTAACGGTACTCTCTTGTCAATTGACAGAGGTCAGTCATGGAATGTTATGGGTAAAGGCCTGCCACATAGTTTTGTTGCTGATATGACGATAATGACAAGGGAAAAGGACCTGATTGCTGCAACCCATGGTCGGGGGATATATAAGATCGATCTCGAACCATTATATGTTTATTTATCAGCAAACAGGGATAGTGCAAAAATACTTTATATTACAGAAGCTAAGCTGCCTGAAATGGATGCATCCGGAGAAAAACCTGATTTTACAACTCATTATAATGTTCATTTCAGTTTCTTTATACCAAGAAAAGATATCCTCGATATCAATATTATTGACCCGGACGGTCATACAGTATTTACTGAAAAGCAGGAATTCAGGGAGGGACTTAATACCTGGAGATGGGACCTGGTAACGGGCATAAATAAAAATGAAGAGGATAATCCATATTTCTATAAACAATTGGAATTTGCTGAGCCCGGATTATATATGATCAAAATTACCGGGAAGAATACAGACATGGGGGAAAATTTCATAATAAAATAGATTTTTCTGATATTCATATGTTTATACAGTATTATGATGAAATATAATAGTAATGGCTTCCTTTCAAGAGGACTATATGTTTTAGCATTATTATTCTGCAGCTTTATTTTAACTGCCGATGAGGTTCCGGACCCGGAAACATTTTTCGGACATAAACCAGGGGCTGATAAAAAACTTATAAGGTGGGACCAGATAGTATCCTATTTTGAAATACTGGATAACAACAATTCCAGGATTGAAGTCAGGGAACTTGGAAAAACAACCCTCGGGAATCCTTTTATCCTGGCAATAATATCATCACCAGAAAACCTTTCTAACCTCGATAAATATAGAGATATTTCGAAAAAGCTGGCAGAAGGACGAATAAGCCAATCTGAATCAGAAAAACTTGCGGAAGAAGGTAAGACCATTGCACTCATAACATGCAGCATGCATGCAACTGAATGCGGCCCTACCCAAATGTCACCCCTGCTCGCCTATGATCTTATAACAGGTGAATCTGAGGAAATAAGAAGTATTCTTAATAATGTAATTCTACTACTAGTACCATGTTGGAATCCGGATGGTAACATCATGGTAACCGATTGGTACAGGGAAAATGTAGACACCGAATTTGAAAGGTCCCCTATGCCCTGGTTATACCACTATTATGCAGGACATGATAATAACCGCGATGCCTTTATGCACAATCTTATTGAGACCGGATATGTCAATAATATCCTGTACCATGATTGGTTCCCCCAGATCTTCATGGACATGCACCAGATGGGAAGATCGGATGCAAGGCTATTTCTTTCTCCCCTTTATGAGCCAAGACATGAATCCCTGCACCCTTTGCTGACACGTGAGATTGAACTAACAGGAGCATATATGCGAACTTTGCTCGAAGAAAATGAAAAGAGTGGGGTTATACATTATGCAAAATGGAATCACTGGAGGATGTCGGCAATCCATACTGCTGCTCTCTGGCATAATGTCAGCACAATCCTGTTTGAGGCTGCAAGTGCAGATCTGGCAAGTCCCGTTTACCAGGAAGAAAGTGAACTTACGCCTAAATCTCATGGAGGTTTGGGTAAACAGGATAATGAACAGACTATTAATTATCCGAATCCATGGAAAGGTGGATGGTGGCGATTGGGAGATATTGTGGAGTATTCCTGCCTCTCCTGTATGGGATTCCTTGAATCAGCAGCACTGCATAGAGAACGATACCTGATGAATATGTACAGGATGGCCAGCAGCAATATCGAATCTGGTCTGAATGAACCACCGTACGCTTTTATTATACCTGCTGACCAAAAAGATCCCAACAGGGTAGCAAAAATGATCAATATACTAATAGCAAACGGTGTTGAAGTGCATATGTCAGAAAACGGATTCACTACCAGGGATGTAGAATACGGGCCAGGTACATACATAGTTCTTACATCCCAGGCATATAGACCATTTGTATTGGATATCCTTGGTCCCCAGTATTATCCTGATAGGCGACTGTGGCCAGGAGGTCCGCCGGAGCATACATTTGATATAACTGGCTGGACCCTTCCATATCTGATGGGTGTTGAAGTTGTAAAGGCTGAAAGATCTTTTAATGCCGAAATGATTCCTGTAAGTATGGCGGAAGCCCATGCCGGGAAAGTAACAGGTAAAGGTCCCAAATATATTTTTGATCATTATATTCTTGATAGCTACAAAGCTGTTAATAACTTATTAAAGGAGGGATTCAAAATAGGATGGGCAACAGAAGATATCTCTTTAGGTGGTAAGATATTCCCCGAAGGATCAGTAATTGTGTCAGGGAAAAAAGCTGGTAATATAATCAGGGAACTGGCAAAAGAGCATAACCTGCAGGTTTATGCAGGTAATCCCCGTACTGAAACAGTAACCATTAAACCTTTGCGTATGGGTCTGTACAAACCTTTTACAGCAAATATGGATGAAGGGTGGACAAGGTGGATATTTGATAACTGGGAATTTCCTTATTCATCATTGTATAATGTTGATATACAAAAAGGTAGCTTAAATAAGAATTATGATGTTATAGTGATTGCCAATATTCAACCTGAAAGCATCATAAATGGACATCCTGAAGGGATAATACCTGGTAAATATGCCGGTGGAATAGGAGAAAAGGGTATAGAGGCACTTAAGGAATTTGTAGGAGAAGGAGGAACCCTTATTACCCTTAATAAATCATGCAATTTTGCTCTTGATCATTTCAGGCTTCCTGTTATAGATGTAGCTGATGACTATGAGCCAAGTGAATTTTTCTGTCCGAGTGCAATACTCAGGGTTGATATTGACCTTGAGCATCCAATTGCGTATGGCATGAATAACCAGGCAGATATTATGTCGTATGGAAGCCCATTATTCAGGTTGATGGATGAGAATGAAATAAAAAACAATGATGTATTGTCTCTTGAAAATATTACGGTTATAGCCGGTTATACCAGTGAGAATCCTTTCAGAAGCGGACGGTTAATAGGTGAAACCATATTGAGGAAAAAACCCGTGCTTATTGAGGCCCGGTATGGGAAAGGAAAAATAATATTATTTGCCTTCCGGCCCCAAAACAGGGCACAGACGGAGGGAACTTTTATGCTCTTTTTTAATTCTTTGTATTATACGAAATAATATAAATTACTATCATCCTAAGCATAACGAAGGATTTGTGCGATGGAATAACAGAACCCCGCAGTGCGAGTCCCGAGACCCCGGAACGAGTGCTGAGAGATGGCCGAAGGCAATACTGGATTAATAGAATATTTAAAAATTATGAAAAAGCTTTTATTTATTATCATCATTTCCCTGTTCTCATTTACCTTTTTCGCTCAGGACACCATTTTTGTAACCGGTGCAGAGCGCTTAAAGGAATGGAAAAAACACAATGAGATGACAGAAAAGTCACTCTTCAGGAACCTGCCATGGATACAGGTTGGTCCACTTATGAACAGTGGCCGTATTTCATCAATTGTTGGGATTCCGGGAAATCCTTCAATTATTTATGCCGGAACACCTGTTGGAGGTGTATGGAAGACAGAAAATGCAGGAAGTACATGGTTTCCTGTTTTCGATGATCAGCCAACCCAGATGATAGGAGACATAGAAGTATTCCCGGATGACCCTGATCTTGTTTGGGTGGGAACAGGATCTTCCAATTTATCAGGATCGGCATTCCCCGGACTGGGTGTTTTCAAATCAGTCGACGGTGGTAAAACATGGGAACATAAAGGTCTTGAAGAAGGGCAGAATATTATGAGGATTGCTATCTCTCCTGACAACCCTGATATTGTGTTCGTTGCAACAATGGGGAATAAGTATTATCCTGAAGAAAAAACAATAGGCCTTTACAGGACGAAAGATGGAGGTGATACCTGGGAAAAAGTCTTATGTGATGACAGGTATACCGGTTGTGCAGATGTTGTTTTTAACCCTGAGAATACAGATATCCTTTATGCCACAATATGGAACAGAAAAGAAACAATCGGGCATGTGTGTAAATCTGTTGACGGAGGCAGCAGCTGGATTAAACTTACTGAAGGACTACCTGATGGTAAGAATATAGGCAGGATAGGAGTTGATGTTTCATCAACCAATCCTGATGTTGTATATGTATATATGAATAATCATAACAGGTCTGGAGCAGGGGAATCAGATTCAGGGGTTAAAGCAGAGAAAAAACAACAGGGACTTAGTCTTAATAAAGTGCGAAGAATGAACAGTAAAAGATTCCTGGAAACTGATTCTGTTAAAATAGAAACATTTCTCAGAGATTATGGCATACTTAGGTCATTCAGTCTAAATGATATAAGAAATTTTATAAAAAGCGGGGAGCACACACCCGAAACACTTTGTGATTGTATTGAGAAATACTGGATAGAAACAGATAAAAACAGGGACACAGGACCAAAAGTCGGAGGAGAGGTATACAGAACAGATAATGGCGGAGAAACTTGGTATAAAACTCATACTGACAGGTTATACCTGCTTTCAAGCTTCGGATGGTCATTCTGTGATATAAAGATATCTCCTGTTGATGAAAATGATATTTATATCCTGGGAGTTACACTGCAGCATTCAAATGATGGGGGAAAAACATTTGAACATATCGAAGGGAATCTTGTGCATATTCAACCAAATATTTCAAAATACTTGCACCTCGATCAGCATGATATATGGATTGATCCTGAAAATCCTGAAAGAATATTATTGGGTAATGACGGTGGTACTTTTATAACATATGACAGAGGTAAGAACTGGATGCATCATAATACTATACCAATAGGGATGTTCTACAAAATTGCTGTCGATATGGAGGAACCATATAATATTTACGGGGGAACACAGGACGATTCTCATGTGTATGGTCCTTCAGATCAGAATATTGCATATAATATTACCGACAGGTGGAAATATGTATGGCTCGATCGCTGGTCAGGAGGTGACGGCCTTCATATTATGCCTGATATCAATGACCCTAATACTGTTTATTACTCAAGCCAGAATGGTGCTCTGCGCAGGAAAAAAATGTCTGAGAATAAAAATGTTTTTGTAAGGCCTCAGAGAGAATTCTGTGAATATGCCCTGCGCCATGACTGGTCAACACCTTTCTACGTATCACCAGTAGAAGAAAATACCATATATTATGGAGCGAACCGGCTGTACAAATCCATTGACAGAGGTGATACATGGATAGCTTTAAGCCCGGACCTTACCAGCGATGCAGGACCAGGCAAAAAAAAGGATGATAAACTAAGCTCATTTGCAATATGTGATAGTAACCCTAATATTATTTATACTGGTTCAAATGAAGGTATTATTAATGTAACAAGAGATGGAGGTAAAACATGGACCAATGTTAGCGAATCACTGCCTGATATTAGAGTTAATTCTATTGATATCTCTGATTTTGACAGTCAAACAGTATATATTGCACTTTCACCGACAAATGCCGATCGTAATCCATATCTTTTCTGTAGCAATGACTACGGAAAAACATGGAAGAGTATAAACGGTAACCTGCCTGTGGAAAAAACCAGATGTATTATTGAAGATCCGGTAAAGAAGGGATTGTTATTCGCAGGTACAGAACTGGGAGTATATGTTTCTCTGGATGATGGAGAAAAATGGCACTCTCTTAATACAGGCCTGCCTGCTGTTTCAGTTGATGACCTGCTTGTACATCGAAGAGCAAACGAATTGGTAATAGGTACATATGGAAGAGGTATCTATAAAATGGATATAACTCCTTTAAGAGAAATAAATGATGAAATTATTTCTGAAGATCTTTATTTGTTTAAAATAAAAGAAGCAAAAATACCCCAACAAAGGGATTATGAAGGAGATTGGTTTTTTGAGACAGCTGAATATCCTGAATTTGTATTCTACATGAAAAGCGGGGCGGAAGTCAAAGCAGAAATTGAAAATGAATCAGGTGAAACTGTAAAAACAATTGATTTTAATGCCGAAAGTGGAATAAATGTAATTTCATGGGACCTGATAAAAAGACCGGCAAGATATACAAAATCTGCCTATAAGACAGGTACAGAATTATATCCTCCGGGTTCATATAAGGTGATGATCATACATGATAATAGCCTGGCTGAGAGAACTTTCCTGCTGACTGAGCATGATAACTCCAATGAAAATTAAAATATCAATAATTAATGAAGATCTTACTCAGAATATCGGGCTTATTTTTTATTATTGCTGCGTTATTTAGTTGTGGCAATGAAGGCAGAAAACTGGTTGAAAAACCCAATGTACTTTTCATTGCAGTTGACGATCTTAATGACTGGATAGAACCACTGGGGGGGCACCCCCAGGTTATTACACCTTCTCTCTCACGATTGGCTGAAGAAGGAGTATGTTTCAGCCAGGCTTATTGCGCGGGTACAGCTTGTAATCCATCCAGAACAGCTTTGTTAACAGGTAAAGCACCGTATAAAACCGGAATGTATGTTAATATGCAGGTCTGGAGAGATGTACTGGGAGATGTACAAACTTTACCCCAGTATTTTACTGCCAATGGGTATTGGTCAGCTGGTGCAGGTAAAATTTTCCACAATAGCCAGCCTGATCCTGCATCGTGGGAAGACTATTATCCTTCAAAAAAACAACATATGCCGAAATATTATCATCCTGGCAATGGTGTACAGGTGAGTATGCCCGTGTATGATGGATTGTATACGGCATTTGACTGGTCACCCATACCACTGAGTGATGAAGAAACAGCTGACTGTGGATCGGTTGACTGGGTCATTGAACAGTTGAACAGAGAACACGAAAAGCCCTTTTTCCTCGCTTGCGGGATATACAGGCCTCACCTGCCATGGTATGTGCCTCAGAAATATTTTGATATGTTTCCTCTTGATTCAATCGAGTTGCCATTAATAATAGAAAATGACAGAGATGATTTGCCACCCGGAGCCCTGGAACTTAATGAAGGACAGAGGAGATATCATAATGCAGTAACAAAGCATGGCTTATGGAAGGATGCCATACAGGGATATCTTGCATCAATTACCTATGCAGATGCTATGGTTGGAAGATTGCTTGATGGACTTGCCGCAAGTTCTTATGCAGATAATACAATTATAGTATTATGGTCAGATCATGGGTGGGCACTGGGTGAGAAGGAACACTGGCGTAAATATCATATTTGGGAAAACATAGCTAATGTTGTTTTGATGATTAAAGTACCGCCAGGAATCAAATCATTACCGGGTGGCTCATCGGCTGGAATAATGTGTGACCGTACAGTATCTTTGCTGGACATATATCCTACACTCATTGAATTATGTAATCTGCCCCCAAGGGATGATATGGATGGCAGAAGCATAGTACCCTTACTTGAGGATCCTGGAAAAGAATGGGATTATCCGGCTATAATCTCATCTCGCAGAATGGATTTCGGAATAACAAAGGGAAAATGGAGATACCTGTGGTATAATAATAATGGGGGTGAAGAACTGTATGACCTGGAAAGCGATCCTCATGAATGGTATAACCTGGCGGGCAATCCTGAATATAAAAATATTCTTGAAGAAATGGCAAAATTCCTGCCCAAAGATCCGCATCCGATAGTTCCGTGGTAACTAACATGGAGTAGAGAACACGTATTGAAAAATTGATAATTATGAATAAGTTTGTAAATGAATGTTATATAATTATAATCAAATGAAACGAGCTTTTAAATTCTTGGTACGTTATAGTTACATGGGAGCCTTAGCCTTAGCATTGGTAGCTCCCGGCTGTAAAAAGGAGCTTAAAAAGCATCCTAATGTAATATTCATCTCCTTCGACGACCTTCGTCCCGAACTAGGATGCTATGGTAATCAGGAAATAAAATCACCCAATCTTGACAGGTTTGCCGAGAAAGGCATGGTCTTCCTTAACACTTACTGCCAGGTTGCTGTATGTCAACCTTCTCGGGCAAGCTATATGACAGGATTGAGACCCGATTCGGTTGGCTCATGGCACCTGGGCGACCATCACAGGGGTGTTCATCCTGATATAGTTACCATGCCACAATATTTTCATAACTATGGTTACTATACAGTATCAATAGGTAAGATTTTCCATAATTTTGTTTATGATTCAATTTCCTGGGACGAGCCTGACCTCAGGCCTGAGGAATATAGAACTCCGGATAAGATAAACAGGGATGCTGAATCATTTCACTATGACGATGCCATTACTGCTAGGCAGTTGGAATTAAGAGCAGAACGTAAACGCAATAATCCCGGGCAAAAACTATATGCTGATGGATGGGGATATGGTAAATCAGTTGAAGCTCCTGATCTGCCGGATGAAGTTTTGTATGATGGGGCACAAACCGAGCTGGCAATTGAAACAATAAAGAGACTCAAGGAAATGGATAAACCATTTTATCTGGCCCTCGGTTATTTCAGGCCTCATCTTCCCTTTGTTGCACCAAAGAAATACTGGGATCTTTACAATACTGACAGCATCACGCCTGCTCCCAATCCCTTCCTTCCTGTTGATGCACCCGGTTTTGCCATGAATTCTACTTATGAACTGGGGGCATGCTATGATATCGCGGAATATCAAAAACATCCAGCCCTCGGACCTTTGCCGGACTCCATACAGAAAATGCTTAAACACGGATATTACGCCTCTGTAAGTTATGTTGATGCTTGTTTCGGGAGATTGATTAATGCACTGGAAAATATGGACCTGATGGATAATACTGTAATTCTGCTGGTAGGAGATCACGGTTGGAAGCTTGGTGAACACGGCAGCTGGTGTAAGCAAACTAATTATGAGATTGATACACGGGTACCAATGATAGTCTATGCGCCCGGTACAATGGGAGCAGGGAAAAAAACAACACGACTGACGGAGCTTGTCGATATATTTCCGTCGCTTTGCGAGCTGGCCGGGATTGAAGTGGCTGACTATCTGCAGGGGACAAGTATTGTTCCCTTGCTTAAAAACCCCGAAAGGGAATGGAAATCAGCTATCTTCAGCCAGTTCCACAGGCGTCCGCGAGTTGCTGTCGATGGACAAAGGTATATGGGGTATGGGATGCGAACCGAAAAATATCACTATATAGAATGGTATCACTGGGATGATGAGAAAAACAGACCACTTGATTCGGTAAGCTGTGAACTGTATGATCATACAAATGATCCACAGGAAAACTATAATATTTTCGGAAAGCCAGGCAATGCGGATCTTATCACCCAATTAAGCAGGCAGCTAAAGGCAGGATGGAGAGCGGCCAGGCCAAATATTGAGAAATGAGTTATTAGGGATGAGTTGATACAAGCATTGGGGAAATGGTATTCTACTTTTAAATAACTTTTACTAGTAAAAAATGTTTATGAATGTGGAATAATTAACACCGAACACCGAATTAAACTCACCACTCATCTTTAATCTCTCTCCGCTTCTTCATATGCTTCCCTGCTACCTCCTGCCGGCAATGTAATAATCACTCCAACAACTTAAACCGTCAGTTCATAACCGGCTCCGTGTCATACGATGAAATTAACCGACTGGCAGAAATATAAATGTTACAGAACAAAAACTTCTCCTTGACTATTC
>Ga0136651_10000013_pt1 | contig 93586 bp, 78 predicted proteins | sample Mar14236cmmetaG_FD_94867 | JGI IMG/M metagenome (GOLD analysis project Ga0136651, IMG submission 94867) | Marine hydrothermal vent microbial communities from Guaymas Basin, Gulf of California to study Microbial Dark Matter (Phase II) - Marker... ... | reverse complement strand
TTAAAGAAGCTGCATTTACTCGTGCATGTAGCCCTTTGGGGTGGCTCTGCCTCCCTATATAAAGGGAAGCGGGGCTGCCCATTTTAACTATTAGCTATGAGATGCATGTTAAGAAATAATTTCAATCCCGGCGGCGCTGGAATGTGTTCTTACAGATGTTGAAAGTTATTGGAAGAAATGGATGCGTCATGTGTCTCGTTGCTGCAGTCAGGTAAGGTTGCTCTGCTCAAAAAACAGGGCAGGGCGCCTTACTTTATAAAGATGAGAGATGAGATGCGAATGTGGTGAAAATTGTATTAATGCTTGTTCTGGAGTAGCTGGTATAATTATTTAACTAACTGCCAACAGGTTGAATCGTTGAACCGGGTTTCAAACAGATTTTAAATCGACCATTCGGTACCTTCTTTGGTGTCTTTGATAGTAATTCCCAGCTCCGTTAGCCGGTCGCGGATGCCGTCGGAGGTCGCAAAATCCTTGTTATCCCTTGCCCGGCGACGCAGATCCAGCAGTGTTTCAATAAGCTCTGCCGTGAGCCCCGTGCCTGCACCGGCCCGGGCAGCCCTTCTCAGGCCCAGGATATCAAATACCATGGTACCGTATAAGTCTTTTAACTTCCCGAGATCTTCCGCGCTGATCTTTTCATTGCCATCAACTACCGAATTGATCATGCGCACGCCGTCAAAAAGACGGGATATCATTACGGGTGTGTTAAGATCATCATTCATGGCAGCATAACACCTGCCGGCAAGATCATCCACATCAATGGTCGATGTACCTGAGGTCTTAAGTGTATCAAGCTTATCAACGGCTTCCATCATACGCCTGAAACCTTTCTCTGCTGCCTGCAGGGCCTCATTGGAGAAATCGAGCGTGCTGCGGTAATGGGCCTGCAGGATGAAAAACCTGATGGTCATGGGCTCATAAGCCCTGTCAAGCATCTTGTGATCACCCGACCACAGCTCATCAAGGGTGATGAAATTACCCAGCGAACGGGCCATCTTCTGCCCGTTAATGGTGATCATATTATTGTGTACCCAGTATTTCACGGGCTGCCTGTCCTGTGCAGCCGTCGATTGCGCTATCTCGCACTCGTGGTGGGGAAAAATAAGATCCATGCCACCACCATGGATATCAAAAGGCTCTCCCAGGTACTTCATGCTCATGGCCGAGCACTCGAGGTGCCACCCGGGAAAACCCACGCTCCACGGTGACGGCCACTTCATTATATGCCCGGGACTGGCTTTCTTCCAGAGGGCAAAATCATAAACATTGCGCTTCTCTTCCTGCCCCTCCAGCTCACGCGTATTGCTCATGAGATCCTCCAGGACCCTGCCGCTTAAAATACCGTAATCGTGCTCCTCATTGTATTTGTTCACATCAAAATATACCGAGCCGTTTGACTCATAGGCCACACCCGCTTCAAGCAGGCGGCTTATAAGCTGCTGCTGCTCAATTATATGACCGGTGGCCCTGGGTTCTATATCGGGATCGAGAACGTTGAGCTCCTCCATGTTCCTGTGAAAGGAATTCATGTATTTCTGAACAACTTCCATAGGCTCAAGATGCTCCTGCCTGGCCTTCTTGCTGATCTTGTCTTCCCCGGAATCGGCTTCTTCATTCTCGAGGTGACCAACATCGGTGATGTTACGTACATACCTGACCCTGAAGCCTGTATGTTTAAGATACCGGTACAGCACGTCAAAAACAATGTTCACCCGGGCATGACCGAGATGGGGACTTGAATAAACTGTGGGTCCGCAGACATAAAGACCTGCAAAAGGCGGGTTAAGAGGTTTAAAGTCTTCCTTCTGACGCGATAGTGTATTGTATATTCGAAATTGGCTCTTCATTGATATGTGCTGATTATTATTCAACAAAACTACTAAATTTTATGCGAACCGGGCAGTATGAATCCCGGTGTTTCGGGATAAGTGCTGCGAGCTCGTGAGCGGCTTGTGATTGTGGCTGGTGGGTGCGAACGACAGAGGGTCTTTGATAATATTAAAAAAATAGTTTCCTTTGTATGCGTTTTGTGGAAAGATTTGAGCTGATTGCAACCACTTTCAAAAAATGCTAAAACAGCCCTTAATTTCAGGGAGTAGCTTCAATCAACCGGTCTTACCAGCAGTATCTTTTTTATTAACTTAAATCTTTAATAAATGGCTTATTTATTTACTTCAGAATCGGTGTCTGAAGGTCATCCCGATAAGATAGCCGACCAGATATCCGATGCCATACTGGATAATATTATTGCTTATGATCCCGGTGCCAAAGTGGCATGCGAAGTACTGGTTACCACCGGCCAGGTGGTCATAGCCGGTGAAGTCAAGACAAAAACCTATGTCGATGTGCAGCAGATAGCACGCGATGTCATAAAACGAATAGGTTATACCAGGGGTGAGTATATGTTCGAAGGTAATTCATGCGGTGTGCTGAATGCCCTCCATGAACAGTCACCCGATATCAACAGGGGCGTCGAACGGTGTAATCCCCTCCAACAGGGGGCCGGCGACCAGGGCATGATGTTCGGCTATGCATGCCGCGAGACGGATAACTATATGCCCCTGCCCATTGAACTGTCGCACCGCCTGCTGCTGGAACTGGCAGAGATAAGGAGGGAAGGTAAAGTGATGAAATACCTGAGGCCTGATGCAAAAGCACAGGTGACGGTCGAATATAACGATAACGATGAAAAACCTGTAAGGATACATGCCATTGTGGTGTCAACCCAGCATGATGAATTCGACAGCGACGATAAAAGAATGCTGGCACAGATAAAGGATGATGTAAAAAATATTCTTATCCCCCGTACCCTGAAGAAACTGCCGGAAAGGGTGCAGAAACTTTTCCATGATGACATGATACTGCATGTAAACCCGACAGGTAAATTTGTTATTGGCGGCCCCCACGGCGATACCGGCCTTACCGGCCGTAAGATAATAGTCGATACCTACGGCGGCAGGGGAGCACACGGTGGTGGCGCCTTCAGCGGGAAAGACCCTTCCAAAGTCGACCGTTCGGCTGCATACGCAGCACGGCATATGGCTAAAAACCTCGTGGCTGCCGGCTTTGCAGATAAGATAGAGGTGCAGATGGCCTACGCCATTGGCGTGGCTGAACCCATAAGCATCTATGTGAATACCTACGGGACAGCTAAAAAAAATATGAGCGACGGCGAGATAGCCGCTAAGCTCAGGACTATCTTTGACCTGCGCCCCGGGGCCATAGAGGACAGGCTTAAACTGCGTAATCCTATTTACCAGGAGACGGCTGCATATGGTCATATGGGCCGCACACCCAGGACAATAAAGAAAAGATTTGATTCGCCTTATGAGAATTGCGTCGAGAAAGAGGTAGAGCTCTTTACCTGGGAAAAACTGGATTACGTTGATAAGATAATAGAAGAATTTGCTTTGTAATGACTGTAAAAGAAATACTTGCCGGGACAAAATCACCACTGTTTACCTTTGAGCTGCTGCCGCCGCTGAAGGGCCACAGCCTCGAAAGGATATATACGGCCATCGACAGGCTCATCGGGTTCGAACCGGCCTATATCAACTTTACCTCGCATCGCAACGAGGTAATATACAAGGAAAGACCCGACGGCCTGCTCGAAAAACGAACCATACGAAAACGCCCGGGTACAATAGCCCTGGCTGCCGCCGTGAGGTATAAATACAATATCACCGTGGTGCCTCATATACTGGTGGGCGGCTTTACCAAGCAGGAAACGGAAAATGCTCTCATAGAAATGAACTTCCTGGGTATCGACGATGTCCTGGCCCTCAGGGGCGATCCGCCTGTGGGAAGCAGGATGTTCATACCGGAAAGGGGCGGACACAGGTACACCTCGGAACTGGTGAAACAGATAGTCAATATGAACAGGGGTAAGTATATCGACGAGGTGGAGGAGGTCACGCCAACAAATTTCTGCATAGGAGTGGGGGGCTACCCGGAAAAACATATCGAGTCGCCTAACATGCAATTCGACCTGCAGATGCTGAAAAAGAAGGTGGAGGCCGGGGCTGACTATATAGTCACCCAGATGTTTTTTGATAACGGCAGGTTCTTCAGCTTTGTCAATAAATGCCGCGAATCAGGTATCAAAGTACCCATAATACCGGGTATAAAACCCATTGTCTCACTGAGCGATATGAAGGTGCTGCCCCAGACCTTCAATATCGACCTGCCCGATGAGCTCACAAAGGAGCTTCTTAAATGTAAGACCAATGAGCAGGCCTGGCAGGTGGGTGTCGACTGGGCTGTCATGCAGTCAAAAGAACTGCTGGCCCATAAGGTGCCGGGGATACATTATTATACCCTCGGTGCTTCAGATAATATTTGCAGGATAGTGAAAGGGTCGTACTGATTTACAGGTTTGAAGCTAACCACCGGCGGGCCCCGGACTCGCTTATTCCCTTGCGGCGGGCATAATCTCTCAGCTGGTCATCGCCTATCCTGCCCACATTAAAATATGACGCCCGCTCATGGGCAAAGAGGTAACCGCTTACCGATGATACCGGCCTCATGGCGTAGGTCTCGGTCAGACTCACACCCGCCTTTCTTTCTGCATCAAGCATCATGAACAGCTTGCCCTTCTCGGTGTGATCAGGACAGGCAGGGTAGCCCGGAGCAGGCCTGATACCCCTGTACCTTTGTTTCAGCATATCCTCAACAGACAAATTCTCATCGGCTGCATAGCCCCATATATCCCTGCGTACCTTCTCATGCACCAGCTCGGTGAAGGCTTCGGCCAGCCTGTCAGCCAGTATCTTTATCATTATCAGTCCGTAATCATCATTGGCATAGACCTGCAGCTTCTCTTCATCCGGCACAGCCGTAACAACGAACAAACCGGCATGGTCGTCTATGCCTGAGCCTTCAGGGGCTACAAAATCGGCCAGGCACAAATTGGGCCTGCCGTCCTCGTGAACCTCCTGGTTCCTCAGGAAATTTAAAACAAGAGGGGGAGCCCCGGGCCCGGCACCGGTATGCATTACAATATCATCGCCGCGGCGGTAAGCAGGGTATAGGCCCACCACAGCACGCGCCCTGATCATCCGGCTACCTGTTATGGCATCAAGGAAGTAGAGGGCATCATCATAGAGCTTGCGCGCCTCATCTCCCTTCACGGGATCATCAAAGACCGCCGGGTAGCGCCCGTTAATCTTCCACGCATAAAAGAAAAAGGTCCAGTCTATATATTCGGATATCTTTTTAAGATCGTAATTGTCAAAAATATGGAGCCCCGGCCGCGCAGGCGGCGGTGCTACGGCAGCAGCCCCGCCATATACAAAGCCCCGGGCCCGTGCCTCCCCGATACTGAGCAGGGCCCGCCCCGGTTGCTTCTTCAGAAACTCCTCCCTCATGCCCCTGTACCGTTCATCCGTCTCCCTCACAAAGCTGTCGTCACTACTTCGCATGCCCAGCTTCTGCAGCACGGTGGCCGACCGCGAGGCGTCTTTTACATGCACCACGGGGTAGCTGTACACGGGGGCTATCTTCACGGCCGTATGTATCTCCGACGTTGTGGCTCCACCTATGAGCAGCGGTATCTGCAGGCCGCGGCGCTGCATCTCCGTGGCCACGTTAACCATCTCCTCCAGCGAGGGTGTTATCAGTCCGCTCAGACCGATAAAATCGGCCTCCTCCTCCACGGCCCTGTCTATGATTTCAGCCGCCGGCACCATCACTCCCAGGTCCCTTATCTCGTAATTATTGCAGGACATTACCACGCCCACTATATTCTTGCCTATATCATGAACATCACCCTTCACCGTGGCCAGGAGCACCCTGCCGGCCGTGCTCCTGCCTGCGCCGGCATTCTCTTTTTCAATGTAGGGTGTCAGCACCGCCACGGCTTTCTTCATCACCCTGGCACTGCGCACCACCTGCGGGAGGAACATCTTGCCCGAGCCAAAGAGCTCACCCACCTCGTTCATCGCCTCCATCAGCGGCCCCTCTATCACCTGCAGCGCCCGCTCAAAACCCCGGCGCGCCTCCCCGATGTCATCTTCTATATGATCGTCAATACCCTTTATCAGCGCATGCTTAACCCTCTCCTCCACGGGCTTCTGCCTCCATGCAGAGGCTTCCTTTCCCGCGGCAGCACCGCCGGCCCCGGCGGCACCACCGCCCCCGGAAAGCCCTGCCTCCTTCACCTTTTCAGCAAAAAGAACAAGCCTCTCCGTGGCATCCTTCCTCCTGTTCAGCACCACATCCTCTGTCAGCTTCAGCAGGTCAGGATCTATCTCGCTGTATACCTGTAGCATACCCGGGTTCACTATGCCCATGTCCATGCCCGCCGCTATGGCGTGATAAAGGAAGACAGAGTGCATGGCTTCACGCACCATGTCATTGCCCCTGAACGAAAACGACAGGTTGCTCACGCCCCCGCTCACCTTCACCCCCGGCAGCTTCTCCTTTATCCATGCCGTGGCCCTGATAAAGTCGACGGCATAATTATTATGCTCTTCTATCCCCGTCGCTATGGCCAGTACGTTGGGGTCAATGATAATATCATGGGGGTCCACGCCCGCCTTCTCCGTCAGCAGCCTGTACGAGCGCCCGGCCACCGCGGTCTTCCTCTCATAACTGGCGGCCTGCCCCTCTTCATCGAAAAGCATCACCACCATCGCCGCCCCGTATTTCCGCAGCATGCGCGCATGTTCCAGGAATTCCTTCTCCCCCTCCTTGAGGCTTATCGAGTTCACAATCGATTTGCCCGGCGTGCATTTCAGCCCCGCTTCTGTCACGCTCCATTTCGACGAGTCAATCATCAGCGGCACCCTCGCTATCGCCGGGTCGCCCAGCACATGGTTGATGAAAGTCACCATCGCCCTTTCGGCATCCAGCAGCGCCTCATCCATGCATATATCGATCACCTGCGCACCATTCTCCACCTGTTCACGCGCCACCGCCACCGCCTCATCATACCTCTCTTCCTTCACCAGCCGTGCAAATTTCTTCGATCCCGCCACATTCGTCCTCTCCCCGATATTCACGAAATTGATTTTTTTAGTGACATGCAATGCTTCCAGCCCTGACAGGCTCGTGGTCGCCGTCACTTCCGGGACCTCCCGTGGGCTGTAATCCTTAACGAGGGATGTCAGCCGCCGGATATGCTCTTCCGTGGTGCCGCAGCAGCCACCTGCAATATTGATCAGCCCCTCGTCAAGGTAGTCCTTCATCAGCGCCGCCATCTCCCCGGCCGACTGGTCATAGCCGCCAAACTGGTTGGGAAGGCCGGCATTCGGATGCACCGATACAGGGAATGGGGCATGCCGCGACAGCTCCCGTACGAAAGGAAGCAGCTTCTCTGCCCCGAAGGAGCAGTTCTGCCCTATGCTGAAGAGAGGGAAGTGAGATACCGACACTAAAAAGGCATCTATAGTCTGACCTGTCAGCATCCGTCCCCCCGTATCGGTGACGGTCCCCGACAGCATCACCGGTAATGATATCTTTCTTTCTTCAAAAATCTCGCTTATGGCAAAAAGTGCAGCCCTGGCATTGAGAGTATCAAACACCGTCTCGATAAGAAGCAGGTCCGCACCCCCGTCAATCAGCCCCCGCGCCTGCTCCCCGTACGCTGCCCTCAGCTCATCAAAGCTCACCGCCCGCGCCGCCGGGTTGGCTACCTCCGCCGACATCGATGCCGTCTTGTTCGTCGGACCCATCGACCCCGCCACCCACACCGGCCTTGCCTCCCGCAACTCCCCCGTATACTCCCCTACAGCCTCCCTGGCCAGCGCCGCCGCCCTCGCGTTAATCTCGTACACCAGCCCCTCCATCCCGTAATCCGCCATCGATATGGCATTGGCGTTGAAGGTATTGGTCGAAATGATATCCGCCCCGGCGCTCAGGTATTTATGGTGTATCTCCTTTATTATCCCCGGCCGGGTGATACACAGAAGGTCATTATTGCCCTTCAGGGGCACCCCGTGCTCCCCGAACCGCTCACCCCGGTAATCATCCTCGCTCAGCCTGTACTGCTGTATCATGGTGCCCATAGCCCCGTCCAGCACCAGCACACGCTCACTGATAAGTGTATGTATATCCTGCTTTTTCATTTCTGCAAAGATAAGATATGCAAATTAATTTAACCCCGCCCCCGGAGCGGGTGAATGGCAATATCCCGGGCCCCGGCCCCGGAGCCGCACATTTCTACAGCAGCTTATTAAAATATCCCAGGAAGATTGTCTTGAAGCGGTTCAGCCGGTAACACCTTTCCGATATGGGGTGTTTCATCACAGGCCGCACAAGACGGTGACCCTTGTATATGGCTTCCACACGCCCCGCTATCATATCATGGGTCACCGGCTTGTCCGATGAGCGACAGCTGTCGCCCCGCGTGATATAATATTTTTTATTATCCGATTCGTAAGCCAGCACCAGCCGGTGCACCACAAGACCCTTTTCCCTCTTCCATGCTATAATGGCTCCACATTTAAGCTCTTCCTCGGGTACCGGCTTGATAATGATGGTATTACCCGGTCTGATGGCAGGATACATGCTGTATCCCGAGGCATCGATACGTATGGATGTTCCCTTGTCAAACAGCTCATCTGCAAGGTCCCTCAATACTTTTCGTTGATCGTCGTCAGTACTCATCTTTTTCAATAAATGACACAACTGAGCGGTCAGGCACAAATTTAAGTGTTTTTACATCAACACGTTTAATCAATTTCATTATTGCTTCAGTCAGGTTTCCTATCAGGCCGCTGTCCCAGTGATGCTGTATGCAGTTGGCCATAATTGATGTTACTGCATCAGAACAGGACCTTGGGCTGCTTTCATTACTGCTTCCATGGTCAATGACATAGATGCCTGTCAGCTCAGCCTTCCTGTATTTTTCGTAATTATACACCGGGGTGTTGTACATGAACACACCCTTTTTATATTGCCTTATTATAAGCCTGTCGTCATGTACCACCTCTGATCCCTCCTCCCCGAAAATGCCGGCGATGGTTGTTTTGCCCTTACCCGACCGGCCTGTGAAGAGGTAGCCCTTGCCCTTATGGCTTACCCCGGATCCGTGGATGAAAATATCGCCTTTCAGGGCGGTGAGGTAATAAAGTATGAGCCCATCCATGGGGTAGCTCATGGGATCGACAATGCCCGTTGATGAATCCATTATTATATCCCAGCTTTTTTCACCCGGGCGTATCACGAGGAGGGCTTCTTTACATCTGAGGGAGAGGGGACAGCTGGTCCGCACAAGTATATAATCGCCCAGCCGGTATACTGTCCAGAACTCGTCACTCTTCTTGATCATGGTACCGTTTATCTCTTCAACGTAAGGAGCCCGGAAGACAGCCGTAGCATCTTCCCTGACCACCACAGGACCTGTAAAAACATTCACCGCCAGGTCAAAACCAGTGTCCGTGCTTATAAATGACTCCTGTGATGACGAGGGATGCAGGCTGATGCCATCAGTCATGCCGTTAAAAAGGATGGTGTAATCTGCTATTTTAAGCGAATAACTGGTCATTAAACAATGATAAGGTACACTTTCATGTCGTGTAAAAACGACAGCACATCGTTCAGGGCCTGTTTACCGCCGACATCAAATTCATTTTCCACCGCGGTGACTATTTCCTCCACCGTTCTCTTGCCGTCGAGCAGGTTCCAGATAAAAGCACCGGTGCTGTTCACTGTATAAACGGATTTCATATCTGCAATATTGCCGGTGACAGGTACAAGCACTATTTCATCGCCCGTATCGCGGGCTACAATCCTGGGCGAGCGGGAGTAAACGGTTTGTAAGTTTATCATTGCGGTTCCGGGTTTTCGTGATTAATCGCTGTCTGTGGTATCGGCCAGGGTGTAGTCGAGCTGCTTTTTCTGGAGGTCGGCTTTTACCACCTTTACCTTAACGGCATCGCCAAGGGTGTATTCGGTGCCTTTATAGCGGCCGCGGATGCAATAGTTCTTCTCATCATACTCGTAAAAATCATCGTCAAGGTCACGGATTGATATCATCCCCTCACACTGGTTCTCAATAATTTCCACGTAAACACCCCATTCGGTGACACCTGATATCACTCCCTCAAAAACCTGTCCGAGCTTATCCTGCATAAATTCAACCTGCTTATACTTGATGGATGCCCTTTCAGCCTCGACGGCCAGGCGTTCCATGGCGGAAGCATGCTCACAGAGCTTTTCATATTTCTTTTTGTCCCTTGATGATTCACCATTAAGGTAAGCCGTCAGCAGCCGGTGCACCATCATGTCGGGGTACCTCCTGATGGGTGACGTGAAGTGGGTATAATGATTAAAGGACAGGCCGTAATGCCCTATGTTATCGGTTGAATACACTGCTTTGGCCATTGACCTGAGGGCCAGGGTCTCTATGATGTTCTGTTCCTTCCTGCCGTTTACCTGCTGGATAAGCTTATTGATGGAGTGGGCCAGGGAACCCTGGGTTTTATTATCAAGCTTATAGCCAAAGCGCCTGATGAAAGAGCTGAAGTTTTCAATCTTTTCAGGGTCAGGCTTGTCGTGCACCCTGTAAACGAAGGTTCTGGTCTTACCGGATTTACCGGCGCCGATAAATTCAGCTACCTTCCTGTTGGCGAGAAGCATAAATTCTTCGATGAGTTGATTTGCAGTGCCGCTTTCCCTGAAGTGGATCCCCAGGGGGTAGCCTTTTTCATCCAGGTTGAACTGCACCTCGGTACGCTCAAAAGAGAAGGCTCCCGCGTCGAAGCGCCGTGAGCGGAGCTTCTGTGCCATGTCATGCAGTTTGAGAAGGATGTCCTTCAGGGGTCCTTCACCGCCGTCGATTATTTCCTGGGCTTCATCGTAGGAGAAGCGCCGGTCTGAATTGATAATGGTATGGCCGAACCACTGTTCCAGTACATTGGCTTCATCATCCATTATAAAGACAGCGGAATAGGTAAGCTTATCCTTTGCGGGATTCAGTGAACAGACCTCATTTGACAGCTTTTCCGGCAGCATGGGAACAACGCGGTCGACAAGGTAGACTGAAGTGCCGCGTTTTTCAGCCTCAGCATCCAGGATGGTACCCGGCTGAACATAATGAGTTACATCTGCAATATGGATACCCACCTCCCACCTTCCGTCTTTCAGCTTACGCAGGGAGAGAGCATCGTCATAGTCTTTGGCACCGGCCGGATCGATGGTGAAGGTTGTTGTTTTCCTGAAGTCGCGGCGCCTGCTTATTTCTTCATCTGTTATTGTATCAGGTATTTTTTCGGCTGCCTGCTCAACCTTTTCCGTGAATTTATGGGGCAGTTCAAATTCAGCCAGTATAGCATGCATCTCCGTTTCATGCTCGCCCGGCATGCCCAGTACCGCGACAATCTCGGCCACGGGATTTTTCTGCCTGCTGTCCCAGTTGGTTATGCGTGCCACGGCTTTAACGCCCTGGGTGGCTCCGTGAAGGTTCTCATTGGGTATGAAAAGGTCAAAGGGCATGCCCTTTGTGTCGGGTATGAGGAAGGAGAACTGGGGCATCACCTCGACTGTTCCCACAAATGTTTCCCTTGCTCTCTGAATAATTTCCGTTACCTCTCCTTCGGGCCGGTTGCCTTTTTTACGCACCATGAGGCGCACTTTCACTTTATCCCCGTGAAGGGCTGTATTAAGGTTACGGTTTGATACAAACACATCTTCTTCCATGTCGGCACCCGTTATGAAGCCATAGCCCATACGTGTCATATCTACCGTACCGGTTATATAGGCTCCGGCCCGCCTGGCGCGGAAACGTCCCTTGTTTACCTCTTCAATATAGCCTTTGCTTTTAAGGTCGTGCAAAACATTTGACACCATCCTGCGCTGCGCGGGACCGGTGATGTTGAGCCGGGCCGACACCTGTTTGCAGTTGAATATTTTCGCGGGTTCCCCCTGGAACACCTTTTTTACCTGCCCGGCAAGTTGCTTCATTATTTTTGCCGGCTTTTTCTTTTTTGACATAAAAATAAATTTTGGACAAAGATACTACTTATTTGACGATTGACAGGAGCTTTGCTCCAATTGACCACAATAAACAACCGCTCGCGGGAGCGCCCCGAATTTTAGCGGCCCGGTTCCGGTATTGCACGCTCCCGCTGGCCGGAATTACCAGCCGCTCGCGGGAGCGCCCCGAATTTTAGCGGCCCGGTTCCGGTATTTAATTTGGTGAGGAATATTTTGTATATTCAGCATATGAAATCCAGGCTTGAGCTTTTCGGGAAATCTCTGCAGCTTGTGAGGCGTTCGGCTCCGGGCTGGGCGGCTGCAAATATTATTATCTCTCTTGTAAGCAGCTTCCTTCCGCTTGCCCTTTTATGGTATATCAGAAAGCTTATTGATGCTGTTACGGTGGCTGCAGGTGATGTGAATGCCGCCAATACCGGGATGGTGCTGCTGATGATACTGGCCATAGCCATAATTTATTTCCTTGATGAGGCTGCACAGTCAATTGGCAACCTGGTACGCAAGAAACAGGCTTACTTCCTTGAGTCGTATATGTACGGTCTGATACATGACAAGTCGGTTTCTCTCGACCTGCAGCACTTTGAGGATCCTGATTATTATGACCGTCTCTCCCGGGCCTCACGTGAAGCTCCTTACCGGCCGGGGTCGATAGTAAACAATATAGTATCCATATCGAGATCGGGAATTTCCCTGGTACTGATGGCCGGATTGCTCGCCACGCTGAACTGGTGGCTGGTGGTGCTGCTGATAGTTGCGAATCTGCCGGGTATATGGCTCAGGATTTATTATGCCGATGTGCTGTACAGTTTCCGCCGGGAGCTGACACCGGTGGCGCGCAAGGCTGCCTATTTCAACTGGCTGCTGACGGGTGACAGGCCTTCGCGGGAGCTGAGGCTTTTTGGCCTGGGGACCTATTTCTCCGGCCTCTTCAGTAAAAACTTTGACCTGCAGAAAAAAGAGGAGATAAGCATCATAAGGAAACGGTCGCTTATCGAGCTGGTATCGGGCTTATTCAAGGCAGCAGCCGTACTGATTACACTGTATTACATCGTTATGCGGACAGTAAGCTCGGACATAGGCCTGGGCGACCTGGCTATGTTCCTGCTGGCTTTCAGGATGGGTATGACGTATATAAAACAAATACTGGGTGCAACGGCAGGATTGTACGAAGACAGTCTCTTTATAAGCGATGTGTTCGAATTTCTTAGGCTGAAGGAAAGGATAATCCTTATGCCACCGGTGGTTGATGTAAGCAGTCTCAGGAACAATATAAGGATAGAAAACCTTTATTTCAGGTACCCTGCCTCTGACAGTGATGTGCTGAAAGGGATTGATATAAAGATAGAAAGGGGGGAGACAGTGGCCCTGGTGGGTGCCAACGGAGCAGGAAAAACAACACTGGTGAGGCTGCTGTGCAGGCTTTACGATCCCCAGGCAGGGAAAATAACGATTGACGGCAAGGATATAAGAAATATTGACCCGCTAAAATACCGCAGGCTCTTCTCAGTGGTCTTCCAGGATTTTATGCTTTATAATCTCAGTGCGGCGGATAATATAAGAGCAGGTGACATATTCTCCGGGACGGATAATGCAAGGATGATAGATTCGGCAAAAAAAGCAGGGATACATGACTTACTGAAAGACATGCCCGGGGGCTATGACACGGTGATAGGCAGAATGTTTGACGACAGCAGGGAGCTGAGCTGGGGCGAATGGCAGAAGATAGCCCTTGCCAGGGCGCTGTACAGGGATTCGGAAATACTTATACTGGATGAGCCGGCGAGTGCGCTGGATGCCGGCTCGGAATACGAGATCTTTACACGCTTCAGCGAACTGGCCGCGGGCCGCACCTGCCTGCTTATAAGTCACAGGCTGGCCAACGTGAGAATAACCGACAGGATCATCGTAATCGATAAGGGCAGGCTGATTGAATCAGGATCGCACAGTGAACTGATTAAGGCGGGGGGCACGTACAGCAAATTGTACAAACAGCAAAAGAGTATGTACCTCTGAAGAAAGGTTGAGAATGAGTTTTTTATCATTCAAAGGGCCGGGTATTTTCAGGGTTTGGTATTTCTTTTACCGACAGAAACGCCCACATTATTAATCATATGGGAGATAATATTCACATCTTTTCTGACAGACAGAATATCCTTTTCTGTAATATATTCCAGGTCTTCACTTATTAAGAATTGGTTGATATTTTCCATCAGACCGGAGCATGCCATTCAATAAAAATGATTCTGGTCTTTTTTTGAAGTTGGCGAAGAACCTTCAGCGATATTTGAGCAGACAGATATTGCCGGCCTCCTGAGCTGACCGGTGAGAGCGAATTTTCCCTCCTCAGGAAAATTCTTTGTGAGGGAATGAACCCTTTTTGCATGTAATTTTGCTTTCTTCCAAACGTCAGGTTTCTCAAAGTTAAACATGTACATGATTTAATTTTTAAGTTAAACAGCGAGTCATCATCTTGGAATTACTAAAAATTCCCCAAAACTCATTCTCAACTCACCCTCGACTTTTTCAACCTTTAAATGTCACAAAGCATTTGTGATTATTCAGTTGATCTGTTTAAATTAGTGGATCAGAAAAAAATAAAGCACTCCTGTTATGGAACACCGGGTACAGATCTTGATAGTGATGGTTATCTACATGGGATTATTGATCCTGTGGGGTTTATACCAGGGAAGAAAGGTTAAGACGAGCAAGGATTATGCCATTGCGGGGCGGGGTCTCCCCGGGTGGGTGGCTGCCCTGTCGGAGCGGGCAACAGGTGAATCATCATGGGCCTTGCTGGGACTGCCGGGTGCTGCCTATGCCATGGGGCTGACAGAGGTGTGGACGGCCCTGGGCTGCGTGCTTGGAATAATAACGGCATGGGTGGTACTTGCCTGGCGACTGCGGGATGAGGCCGAGAAATACAATGTCAACACTTTTTCCGAGTATATATCCAAAAAACACGGGGAGAACGGGAGGCAGATCAGGATAGTCGGAAGTCTTACCATAGTGTTTTTCTTCTTTTTCTATGTTGGTGCTCAATTCCTTGGCGGGGGAAAGACCCTGCATACAATGTTTGATATCGATGCCCGGCCGGGAATGTTTATTACTGCTGCCATTATTGTGCCATATACCATATACGGAGGATTCAGGTCGGTAGTCTACACCGATGTTATACAGGCTATAGTGATGATCATAACACTTGTGATTGGTCCCATAGCAGGTATTATCTACCTTGCAAACCATCCCGAACTGTTTGCCCGGAGCATACCTGGAGCCCTGGAGTCGGCCGGTGCTTCATACACCTCCTTAACGGGTGCCGCCGGGGGTTTTGGGGCGGGACTTATCATTGCCGGTGGTTTTTCATGGTTCTTCGGCTATCTGGGAGGACAGCCGCAACTGAGCATGAGGTTTATGGCCATAAGGGACAAAGGGCATGCAAGGAAGGCGCGCAATATAGGTATTGCATGGACCATAGTTGCATACATAGGAGCACTCAGCATAGGATGGATAGGTATAGCTCTCTTTGGCCCTGCGGGACTTGACGATCCCGAATACGTAATGCCAAGGGTTATCCTTACCTTATTCCCTCCCGCTTTTGCCGCCCTGCTGATAACGGGTGCCATAGCCGCCATGATATCAACGGCTGATTCACTGCTTATACTGTCGGCTACCGAGTTGTCAGAGAACCTGCTCAGGAAGGAAGGGCCTGAGGCGGCAAGGCAGAAAAAAGACAGGTCGCTGCGCCGCTCAAGGCTGGTGACGGCATTGCTGGCAGTGATAGCCCTGGCCATAGCCTACGTGTCTCCGTCAAACCTGATATTTACCCTGGTGAGTTATGTATGGGCAGGCATAGGATGCACCTTCTCCGTTGTCATTTTGCTGTCGCTTTTCTGGAAGCCTTACCACGGAAGGGCTGCACTGGCTACCATAATTATTGGCCTTCTCTTTACCGTTTTCTGGATAAGCGGCGGCTTCGAGCAGCATTACAGGGTGACGGAAGAAAAGACAGTCTTCCTGGTGGAACAAAATATAATAACAGCAGAAGAGAAAAGCCTGCTGGAAGAGATGAGAGGTGAAAAATATATAGGTTCAGCACGTTTTGAAGCGGATCTCAAAGCCAGGGTGTCAGAGAAATGGGGTGAGCAGGAGCTTCAGGAAAAGATCCCGGTAATGGTGACCTCATATACAGAGAAGGGTATCCCGGCAAGACTGCTGACCTTCATCGTGGCATTTATTGTGGCAGTAAGCACCACATACCTGGTACCGCGGAAAGAGGCGGGTGAGCCCGAAGCAGGATAATTTTAACTGCTGTGGAAATGGTTTGATTATTACTGAAAAGATTTTAACTTTACCTTAGAACAATATTTATAAATCATGGAAAAAGAAAAGCAACTTGTTGTTGTCCCATGGGATTTCACTCCAAAAGCTGAAGATGCCCTTGCGCATGCAGCCAAGATATCCAGGATGATAAATGCTGAGATATCCCTGCTTCATATAGTGGAAAGGAGAGTAAAGACCGGTGAATACAGGAAGAAAGAAACCAGGCTTAACAAGATAGCAGAAGATGCAAGGGAAATTTATAATGTTGAGGTAAGAACTGCTCTCATCCCCGGGTCTATTTTTACATCAATTGCAGAATATGTGAACGAGGAAGGAGCAAGCGTGGTGGTTATGGGAACACACGGGATGAAAGGCATGCAGAAACTGACCGGGAGCTGGGCTCTTAAAGTACTGGTAAAATCAAAGGTGCCCTTTATAGTGGTCCAGGATAAACCAAAGGACATGGAAAAATACCAGAATATTGTTTTTCCCGTTGACTTCAGGACTGAAAACAAGGAGAAGCTCAAAATGGCCATTTTCATGGGTAAATATTTTGATTCGAAAATACACATCCTTAAAACGGTTACAACGGATAAAAGCCTGCTGAAAAAAACCAATATTAACCTTAATTTTGCAATCAAATATCTTATACAGAATAATATAGAGTATGAGATACATGATATGAATAAGGGTAATCTGGCCCAGCAGACTATTGCTTTTGCAGAAAGTGTTGATGCTGACCTGATCCTTATAATGACCACAAAGAATATTACCCTTGCCGATTATATGCTGGGAGCCCAGGAACAGCAGATAATCGCCAACAGCTCCAAAATACCGGTATGCTGCGTTAACCCCATGTCAAGCTTTGCATCGAAGGCACAGTTCATGTATGGGTGATGCGGATTGAGGGTATTGACGCTGATTGACACAGATTGAGCTGATTGAAGCAGATTACGGAGATTGACACAGATTGAGCTGATTGAAGCAGATTACGGAGATTGACACAGATTGCACAGATTGAGGCTGGTTTACGCGGATTACCCTCAGGGGAGTGTATTTACCTACAAAAATCATGCTAAATTGAATATTAGTTTTTATTTTTGTCAATAACTAAAATTGACAAAAGCAGGATTTTTATGGTAAGGGAAAAAATAAAGCAACTGCTGGAATCTGAACCCGGAAGGGATGTGCTGGTCAAGGGATGGGTACGTACAAGAAGGGGAAGCAGGCAGGTTTCATTTATTGCATTAAATGACGGCTCCACGATAAACAATATACAGGTAGTGCTTGCTATGGATGCCTTTGACGAGGATCAGCTTAAGCTGGTAAGCACGGGCGCATGCCTCGCGGTTGAGGGCAAACTGGTGAGATCAGAAGGCAGGGGGCAGGCTGTTGAGATACAGGCTAAAAAGATAGAGGTTTACGGCGGGGCCGACCCGGAGACCTATCCCCTGCAGAAGAAGGGTCATTCAATGGAATTCCTGCGTGAGATAGCCCACCTGCGGTTCAGGACCAACACCTTTGGGGCGGTGTTCAGGATAAGGCACGCAATGGCCTATGCCGTTCATAAATATTTCAATGATAAGGGCTTCTGTTACCTCCATACACCGATAATAACAGGTTCTGATGCCGAGGGTGCGGGAGAGATGTTCAGGGTAACCACCTTTGACCTGAATGATCCGCCACGGGATAAGGAGGGTAAGGTTGACTTTTCAAAGGACTTTTTCGGTAAGGAAACAAACCTGACAGTGTCGGGTCAGCTCGAAGGAGAGCTGGGGGCCCTGTCGCTGGGCGAGATATATACCTTCGGCCCTACTTTCAGGGCGGAAAATTCAAATACGCCAAGACACCTGGCCGAGTTCTGGATGATAGAGCCGGAGATGGCCTTTTATGATAATAATGATAATATGGACCTGGCGGAGGATTTTACCAGGTACCTTATAAGGTATGCACTTGAAAATTGCCGCGACGACCTGGATTTCCTGAACAGTATGATTGACAGGGGCCTGACAGAGAGGCTGCAGTTTGTGCTTGAGAATGATTATGTCAGGATAACGTATACAGAGGCCATTGATGTTCTGTCGGGAGCCGGCAGGGACTGGGAGTTTCCTGTTGGATGGGGCAGGGATCTGCAGGCAGAGCATGAGAGGTACCTGGTGGAGCAACACTATAAAAGGCCTGTTATGGTGACTGATTATCCAAAGGAAATCAAGGCTTTCTATATGAAGCAGAATGATGACGGAAAGACTGTCAGGGCCCTGGATGTTTTGTTCCCGCTTATAGGCGAAATAATAGGAGGATCGCAGAGAGAAGAAGACTATGCCAGGCTTGAAGGAAGAATAAAGGAACTGGGCATTCCTGAAGACCAGCTCTGGTGGTTCATGGAAACACGCAAGTTTGGAACTGCCCCTCACAGCGGCTTCGGACTGGGTTTTGAAAGGCTGATGCTCTTTGTTACCGGGATGAAGAATATAAGGGACGTGATACCCTTCCCGCGGACACCGAGAAATGCGGAATTTTAGTACTGATATGAGGTTAAGATGTTAAAACAAAAATTATCACAGAAGCTCCTGCAGAAACTGTCTCCACAGCAGATACAGATGATAAAGCTGCTTGAAATACCGACCATGCAACTGGAGCAGAGGATAAAGAAGGAGATTGAAGAAAACCCCGTCCTTGAGGAAGGTGCCGATGAGGAGGATGATAATGTTAATTCAGCCGAAGAGGATGATAATCAGAATGATAACGACCAGGATGAATTCTCTGTTGATGATTACCTGGATGATGAAGACATCCCCGATTACAGGCTGGAGTCAAGAAATTACAGCAAGGGAGAGGACAAAAAACAGGAGATCCCCTTTTCCGCGGGGACGTCCTTCCGTGAATATCTTGCCACCCAGGCAGGACTCAGGTCACTTGATGAGAAACAGGAAATACTTGTAGATTATATCCTTGGTAACCTGGATGAAGACGGTTACCTGCGCAGGGAGATTGAGAATATTGTTGATGATCTTGCCTTTTCGCAGAATATAATAACAACGGAGGGGGAGCTGAAGGAGGTGCTGGAGATAGTGCAGGATCTTGAGCCCGCAGGGGTTGGAGCCAGGGATCTCCGTGAATGCCTTATCCTGCAGATGGAAAGAAAAGACCGGAAGCATCCTGCTGTAAAGAATGCCATGGATATCCTTGATAAGTGTTTTGATGAGTTCACAAGGAAACATTATGACAAGATTAAGACAAGGCTGGGATTGAGTGATGAGGACCTCAGGGAAGCACTGGATGAAATACTTAAACTGAATCCCAGGCCGGGGAGCTCCTTCAGTGATCCCATGACCAAGAACAGCCAGCATATAACACCTGATTTTATCCTTGAGTATAATGAAGACGGACTGGAGGTAAGCCTGAACAACCGTAACCTGCCTGAACTGAGGATAAACAGGACCTATGCGGAAATGCTGGAAGCCTATTCGGCAAACAAGGAAAAAAACAAAACACAAAAAGAAGCCGTTTCCTTTGTCAGGCAGAAACTGGATTCTGCAAGATGGTTTATTGACGCGATGAGGCAGAGACACAATACCCTGCTTCTGACGATGAATGCAATTCTGGATTTCCAGGCTGAATATTTTATGGAGGGTGATGAAACCAAGCTGAGGCCAATGATACTCAAAGATATTGCAGATGCCACCGGGCTGGATATATCAACAATTTCCAGGGTGGCCAACAGCAAGTATATACAGACGCATTTCGGTATACTTCCCCTTAAGTATTTCTTTTCAGAAGGCATGCAGACGGATACCGGTGAAGAAGTGTCGACTCGTGAGATAAAAAGCATATTGCAGGATTGCATAAGGAATGAGAACAAGAAAAAGCCTCTGACAGACGAGAGCTTAACAGAAATATTACAATCGAAGGGCTACCAGATTGCAAGGCGCACGGTAGCCAAGTACCGTGAGCAACTGAACATACCCGTTGCGAGACTAAGGAAGGAGGCATGATGATAAATTTTTCAGATAACAAATCGCTTACTCTGGCATCACAGATACTGTCAGTTATATTTTTCCCGGGTTTCCTTCCCATTTACGGGCTGCTGATAATCTTTAACGCCCCTACACTTTACTCGTATGAGCTGGCAGCACGCTACGGGAGCCTAAAAGGTGTTATTTTATTGCTGGCATTTGTAAATATGACCCTTGTACCTGTTGCTTTCATGCCCCTTTTGAAATACAGGAACATTATATCGTCTTACAGCATGAATACAAGGACAGACAGGATCATCCCCATGGCTATAGGATCACTGATGTATATTGTTACAACGGTAATATTTTATTCATTCCGGATACCTGTAATAATTAAGTCATTTATCCTTGCCACCACCATCCTGGCTATCCTTATACTGCTTATAACCTTAAGGTGGAAGATATCAATCCATTCTGCCGGCCTGGGCAGCCTCCTGGCTGCTGTTATGGCCCTGTCGGTCAGGATGTATGCCAACCTGACGGCCTTATGGCTGGTGCTTATACTCTGTTCGGGGCTTGTAATGGCTGCAAGGCTGTATCTTAATTCCCATAGGCCTGCCCAGGTTTATGCGGGTTTTGCCCTGGGCTTTATTGTTATGTGGCTTTTCATGGCAGTTTTCTGAGAAGGTCATCCACGGCATCATCAAGCAAGCCTTCATTATCTCCGTTCCATATTAAGTCTTTGCTGATATCGGGGACCGCACCGGCCGCTGCCAGTTGTTTCTGTGTAACGAAGGCAAAACCATATTTGCCGGAAAGATATTCAGCAAGATATTCCTGTTCAGGCTGACCGGGTGTGGGTACCAGGAGTGCGGTTTTTCCGATACTGAAAAGATCCATGATAGTGCTGTAACCCGAGCGGCATATGATGAGCCGGGCTTCACGCATAAGCCTGAATAACAGGGCTCCGTCCAGCCACGGATATCTCAGTATATCCTTATCATCATGCTCTTTTTTATCGCCCGGTCTGCCGGCAACAATTACAAGTTTGCCGGGAAGAAGGCTTTCCCGGGATATTATTATTTTTTCAAGCAGGGTGCGTTGAGGCTCAGGGCCTGAGAGGAGGGCCAGGGTGAAGGGGTAACGGATTCGACGGGAGGAGGAAGCCGGGATGACGGAGCGGCTAAGTATACCAATATAGCGTGTTCGTGCAGGCAGCCTGCAGTTGTGTGACAGCCTTCCGCTCAGATTCTCTTCGCCAGGCAGGTCGGGTATCCAGCATTCATCATACCTGTCGGCAACAGACCTGTGCAGGAACGACACCGGCGGGCCTGCACAGCCAAAAAGCCGGGGCAGGGCAACCACGGGCTGGTGTGTAATATATATACTGCAGACTTTCGGGCTCCACAGGCCGAAACGGTTATCACTTATCACAAGGCTGATGCCGTATTTTTGTATTATCCGGGGCAGTATGAACCTGTCGTAAATGAAGCCCGCAAGTAAAAGGGGCACCTGGAAAAGAACGCCAAGGTAAAGAGGAAGAAACCGGGGGTAGGATACCGGAGGCGACCATAAGTCTGCAAGTTCATCATAAACCTCCTTATCAAATGTCATATGAAGGGAAGAAGGGGCTGCAATGATGATTCTATGTCCCCTTTTTTTCAGATTATATGCCACCGCCTGAACCCTTGTTGCGTGACCAGCACCCCAGTTGAGGGGACAGACAAGGATGTTCATGGCATAATTTTTTTTCATGAGGACGGTGTTACGGAGATACAAAAATACTATATTTTAAAAAATATAAATTATTGTTTTATGTCAATGACTAATATCATTTTATTAGCAATACTGTGTTGTATATTTACAATCTAAGCAGACAGGCAATAAAAATCAAATTTTATCATATGAAACGAGCATGAATGAATTTAATCTCTTACTTCACAATAGAAGGTGATTAAATTTTTCATGCGGGAGCGAAGCGGTTGCATTCGTTCTCGGATTTTTAATTAAGTTATACTCATTAATTATAAAATTTTAAACGAATGAAACGAAAAATTAGCCCTGATCCATATAAATGGAAGAAGGAGTATGAACTTCACCATGAGCTGTATGATGAACAGGCTAAAAAATTCCTTGATATCATAAACCAGATGAGAAGGATAATTGCCGGTGGGGTAAAAGATCGCGATATATCTGATATTTTTTTCCAGCTTACCTATTATTATGAACAATACATGATAAGGGAGGAAATTAATATGAAGGAGATGGGATATGACAAGATCGATAGCCACAGGTCATCACATAGAAATTTCATTGACTCTATTCTTGCATTCAGGGAAGGTTACGGGAAGGGTGACCCCGGGGTATACAATGACATGTATTTCTACCTTGAGAAATGGTTTGATGATCACATGATGAAGGATGACAGGTCTGCGGTAGATTATATTTCCGGAACGAAGAATTAGTTTTACACCAGTCGTCTTGCCCTGCTTTCCCCTGTCAGGCTTATATTAGCGAGGTCTGCATTTTCTATAAGGACCAGGCCGGGTTTTTTCCCTTTTTCAATGCTTCCGTAATCATTGTCTATCTTAAGGGCCCTTGCCCCGTTTATGCCTGCCCACCGTACCATTTCTTCAAGCCTTACAGACGGGAAATTGCTGCTGATTATTTTCATTTCCCCGAGTATATCCAGGCTTTTGTTTGATGCCAGGCTGTCGGTGCCAAGCACTATGTCTGAATTCATCTGCATTAGTGTATTCACCGGCGGGAGTGCATTTTCAATATGGAGGTTTGATCGCGGGCAGAGGCAGAAAAAGCAGTTGCCTCGTTGCCCGGCTGCCCTTATCTCTTTCCTTCCTGCGAAGGTATTATGTACAAGAATAAGATTTCCTGATGGGCTAATATAATCCCTTATCCCTGTGATATGGTCGGGTACACGGTCGTAGAGCATGCCGGGGCTTATACCCATCGCCCCGTATGATTCCATAAGCCCGCCACCGGCATCTTTTAGAAGGCTTATTTCCTGTTCCGACTCCATGAAATGCACTGTATTGAGCTCGTTTCCCGACGATACTCCCCTGACCATGTTAAGGAGTGTGGCCGACATTGAATAGAAAGAGTGGGGGACTATATATGAGTCCGGGGAATATCTGCCGGCTTCCTTTCTGAGCTCCTTCACCTCGCTGATTCTTTTGCCGGCTTTACGGGGATCGATGCCAAAGACTTCAAGAAAGTTGATATAATGTATCGGGCTCCGTTCCTTTGTTTCAAAGCTTATACTGCTGTTGCACACATCGCCACAGGCTGATATCCCGTGTTGAAACATCATTTTATCAGCTTCTGCAATACTTTTCAGCTCATCCGTATTTCCCGTGGTACCGGTCTCCCTTACCTTTCTGATAAATTCGCCCAGCCCCATATGTTCACCCGGCTGTTTGTGCATTCCCGACAGTTCAATATGGCAATGGCAGTTTACGAAGCCGGGAACTATGATGCCATTATAGAATTCGGTTTTTGATAATTCAGGCGGACTGCCCCCCGTATCTGTAATATCTGTTATACGGCCATCTGTGCCGGTTGTTATAATACCTCTCTTGAGTATATCACCTGTGCCGGTAATGATATATTGTGCAGACAGTCTTCTCATCCCGGTTCCTGAATATCGATTGTTTCAACAGTCCTGTTTATTGTAATGTTTGTCACCATGGCATGTTTTTCCCAGTGACCCGGCTGTTCGTCATGGTTAAGAAGCCTGCCCCTGATATGGGTAACCTTCGGGTCGGTAAGTGCCTTTCGCAGGGTGACTGTTACGGGTTTGCCGGTTTTAGCAAGTTCATACTTATCCCAGGGTATTTTCATTCCTTCTTCCGTTCCGTCGTCGTACCAGAACCAGACCGCTATGTGCGGGTCAATGCTCTGGTCATCTTTATAGAGGGTTATCCTTGCTTTGAGGACATATTCACCCAGCCCTGCTGTTTCGACGCTGAATTCAACCGGGTTGCTCACACCCACATCCGGCAGGCTGTAGCTCCTTTCCCCGTTCCACAGGTTACGGTTAAGGTTGGCTTCCTGTGAAAGCTGCCGGATCACGTCGGCTTCCATACCTGAAAGTTTTTCTATTACCCTGTCATAAATGGAAGAGTATTTTTTTGGCTTATCAATAAAGTAATATTCAATGCTTTTATCCACTTTTTCTTTTGTATATCCGTGTTTGCGGATTACGTCAACATAATTCTCAACGGAGTCTTTTTTTGAAAAATCAGTTCTTATGGGCGGGTAATTAAGAAGCCCGTCGGTAAGGTAGAGGTCGCCCAGTATTTCTACCATTTCATCTTCCGGTATTACTTCTGATTTTGGAATGCCTGATTTGGTGGTCTTGTTGCATGACGGCACCACAGTTAACAGAAGGGTCAGGGTGAGCACAATATGTTTATTTCCTTTTTTCATTCCTGAGAAATTTTTTTGACATATAGCGGGCCGGATACCATGCTGCAAGATATCCTATCAGGAGCACTGTTCCAAGCACTGCAATGAAATCTGCCGGGTTCATTGCCACGGGGTATGCGTCCATTATCAGTGTATCGCCCTGGAGTTTCACAAAACCGAATTCCTGTTGCAGCCAGCATACCAGGAAGCCCAGGCTAAGACCAGTAAGGGCACCTATGGCGGATATGAGCCATCCCTCGAAGATGAATATTTTTTTGATAAGCTTATTGTCAGCCCCCAGGTTACGGAGTACGACAATATCTTTTTCCTTTTCAATAATCAGCATGGTAAGAGAACCTATGATATTGAAGGAAGCTATTACCAGTATGAAGGTAAGGATAAAGAAGATTGCCAGTTTTTCAGATTTCATCACCTTATAAAAGATCTCCTGTTGCTGGTATTTATTCTTCACCGTATAAGCAGGGCCGAAGAGTTCTTCAACATAGGCCTGCACAGCTTCTTCCTTTGCCCCTCCGGCAAATTTTATTTCCAGGGATGACACTTCACCGGTGTACATAAGCAAGTCCCTCATTACTTCAATTGGGACATAGATATACTGTGAATCGTATTCCTGTTCAATGGAGAAGATACCGGAGGGGAATATTACATACCTGACAAAGGCATTGGCAGGGTTGGTGACCCTTCCCAGTCTTTCGGGCACATAGATGATCAGGGGGGTGATAAAATTAAGTCCTATCCCAAGGTTATTGGCCACCCCCAGTCCGACCACGGCGAAGGGTCTTCCGTTTTTTTCCTTCAGCAGAAACTGCCCGTCCCACATCACACTGTCGAGGCCGGTAATGTGAGGGTAATTTTCAGTTACGCCTTTGACGGTGGCAATATACTGCTTTTCATCGTAGCGCAGCAGGGCGTTTTCTTCAAGAACGGGTGCATAATCAGCTATACCCTCCATTTCATCGAGTGCTTTTAGCTGTCCGGCTTCGGGAGTAAAGACCTTGCCCTCATTTATCCTTACTTCGAGGTCGGGGTCGAAGGTTGAAAAAAGCATATTGACCATATCTTCGAGTCCGTTAAAGACCGAAAGCACAATAATGAGCACCATGGTGCCCACGGTTACCCCTGCAGCCGAGATACCTGATATAACATTAATGGCATTACGCGATTTTTTCGCGAACAAATATCTTTTTGCTATGTAAAGTGAGAGTTTCAATTGTTCTGTTTTTTTGCAATAACGAGGAGGCCCGTTCCTTCCCCGTGGTTTAAACGCAGGTCAAAATAATTAAGTATAAGGGCAAAAGGCATTGCCAGAATATAATAAAAGGGAAGTATAAGGGCAAGGATGAATGAGAAATTGAGCATAATAACCGGGTATTTCATTGACAGCTTCCATGATAATTTCCCGGGCCGGCCATAGGTATACCGGCTTATTATATTGCCGAAACCTGCCGACTGTAATTTTTCCCTTATTTCTTCAATGCCGTAACCATCCCTGACATGTTCCGCGATAAATGAATGGTCATCTTCACTGTGAACATCAGATCCCCCCTTATCGGATGGTGTCGATATTATCAGCCAGCCGTTTTTGCGCAGGGCCCGGGAAAAATTACCGAAGACAGCCCTGTCGTCATTTATATGTTCCATCACGTCAACAGAAAGGATGAGGTCATATTTTTCATTTTCAGTAAAGGTGGTAAGATCAGCAAGACGGAACGATACCCTGCCTGCTGCCCCGGTTTTGCCTATGAAGCTGTTGCAATCGTCTATTTGTTCCTCCTTGATGTCAATACCCAGAATGTTCCAGTTTTTATTTAATCCGGACATCCACCAGGAATACTGCCCGAATCCGGACCCGGCATCAAGTATATTTTCAGCATCAGTCTTTTCTGCAGCGAACTGCCTGACAGCCTTTTTAACATGCCATGTCCGGAGAAGCAATATGTCGAGCAGGGCATAAAATATTTTTCTCAGCACTGCCGATTTGCTGACCATCCTTCCAATAAGGCCTTTTACCGGGTCATATCTCATTGGACGTATCTTAGTCTTTGTTCAGGAGGTTGTCAATATTATCAATATAATCGAGGCTGTCGTCGAGATAGAAAGCTATTTCAGGGATGATCCTGAGCTGGTTACGTACCTTTGATCCCAGTTCGTTACGTATCCGGGGTGTATTGTCGGTTATGTTTCCCAGTATCTCCTCACTTTTTTCTGACGGGAAGATACTGAGGTATATTTTCGCCAGGCTCAGGTCGGGGCTTACTCTTACGTTTGTTACGGTTAACATCTTTCCTCTTGCCATCTCCGTTGTTTTTTGCCTCAGTATCTCAGCCAGCTCTTTCTGCAGTAGCCTGGATATTTTCTTCTGTCGTGTCGATTCCATAAGCATGCTGATTTTTGCAAAGATAGTAAAAGCTGAAAGGGCATGGAATCTTATATTGCTAATTTATCAAAAATAAAGTAGGTTTGCGATGGAATTTAAATTAAAGCAGATGGATACGGTAGTAAGCGGAATCAGGTCGACGGGGAACCTGCATCTCGGTAATTATTTCGGCATGGTGCGCAATGCGCTGAAGATGCAACATGATAACAGGTGTTTTTTCTTCATAGCCGATTACCATTCCCTGACCACTCATCCCCACCCGACAGACCTGCATCTGAACATAAGGCAGGTAATGGCCGAGTACCTTGCCTGCGGTGTTGATCCCGGGGTAGCCACCCTGTTTATCCAGAGTGATGTCCCCGAAGTATGTGAATTATACCTCCTGCTTAATATGAATGCCTATGTTGGTGAACTTGAGCGAACGGCTTCATTCAAGGAGAAGGTGAGAAAACAGCCTGATAACGTGAATGCCGGGCTGCTCACCTACCCGGTGCTTATGGCTGCCGATATCATTATCCACAGGGCCAACAAGGTACCCGTGGGCAAGGACCAGGAGCAGCACCTGGAGATGACACGCAGATTTGCCCGCCGTTTCAACACCATGTATAATGTTGATTATTTCCCCGAGCCCGATGCCTATAATTTCGGTGAGGAACTGATAAAAATACCCGGGCTGGATGGCAGCGGGAAGATGGGCAAGAGTGAAGACAACGGGATTTTTCTTGTTGATGACGAAAAGACTATACGCAGGAAACTTATGAGGGCGGTCACTGATACCGGTCCCACGAAACCAAATCAGAAGCCATCGGGGCCGGTAAAAAACCTTTTTACCCTGATGGAGGTGATGTCGGACCCTTCAACAGTGGAATTTTTCAGGGAGAAACATGCTTCCTGTGAGATACGCTATGGCGAGATGAAAAAGCAGCTTGCCGAAGACATCAATAAGTTCACCGCTCCCATACGTGAAAGGATAAAGGAGATTATGGCAGACAGGGAGTATATGGCAAGGGTTGTCAGGGAAGGAGCGGAGAAGGCCAGGGAGAGTGCGGGGAAGACGATCCGGGAAGTCAGGGAGATTATTGGCTATAGAAGGTTTTAAGGAAATTTTAAATGGGTAGTACAAAGTAAAAGCCAGGTAAGATATTGTTTACCTGGCTGCCCTTTCTTCTCAAGGTATATATTGGAGATTGCCTGTGTATAAAACAAAAAGCAAATAGCGTGCCAAAGTGCTATTTGCTGTATCTTATAAAGAAAGGCGGTCGCAAACCCTAACAACCAGACTGTCGAATGGAAATGCAAATGGAAATGCAAATGAATTCATGTAGAAATAAACCTAACTCTTTGTAAAGAACCATTGACCGCCTTTCGTCATTTTACCTGCAATAAAAGCAGGCGGTTTTCCTGATGTAAAAGTACCTGTATGTAAGCCAAAAACCAAACACAAACAGTGATGTTGCTCATAGCTAAGGGTAATTTGCGTCATAGGATCGGGGTGACGCTTATCATTTACGGTAAAATTAGATTATTGTACTGACACAAGGGCTGAGTCGGGTACTGCAAATATGTCACGGTTACTGCCGCCGGACCATTGAATTACCCTTCGCTCATGCACATTATACCTGTCGCCTTCCCTGAGCAGGAAAAATTTACCTCCATTGGCAAGGCCCGGTTTACCATCATCATCTTTCTCCCAGAGCTGATAGTCATATATAGCCACGAAACTTTCACCCATGACTTCAAATTCGTCACCCCGGACTATAATTGCTGTATTTTCATCGAGGCCTATGCCGAGGAGATGTGGGTGAGCTTCCAGTACTTCCACGAGATCGTGCTGCCGGTTACGCACCAGGAGGTGCTGATCAATGACTGAGGCTTTAAGGTAGTTGAAGCCTCTTTCATGGTCGCCCATCATAATTTTATTTGTCTTTGTGTCTCCCCTGGCAAGATAAGTTCCCTGAATTGTTGCCCCGGCTGATGATCCACCGATAACCCCTCCCCGTTCAAGTATCTTCCTGATCTCTTCCTCTGTCGCAGTGCCTCCATAGGCATTAACAATACGCCATTGCCTGCCACCTGTAAACCAGAGTCCCGCAGCCCTTTTTACCGGTTCCGTGAATTCCGGTGTATCTGCCTCCAGGGAGTCGTAGGTATGGACCACCGTGACATCTCTTGCCCCACGCTCAGTAAGGAAGCGTATTGTTCTTTCATTGTTGATCTCAGGTGCTCCCGATGCAGTCGGGATGACAACTATGGGAGCATCCGGCCCTCCCGCCAGTTCAATGAAGCGATCAATAATAGATGTATCCCGCATTGCACCACCCACAATTACCAGTGAACCTTTTTCAGGGCCACGGGTAAGTGATGTGTCAACGGAAAGAGACTGAGCCTCCCTGTCGCCGGAGCATGAATACATCGTGAGAAAGACAAGGGTTAAGACTCCAGGAAGAGCTGATGAGATTTTCATAAGTATAAGATTTTAAATACCGGCAAGTTGACATTAATTTGCCGGTCAAAGATAAAAAAGTAAATGTAAAAAATAAGGCCGGAAATCCCGGCTGAGCAAAGCGAACGCCGGGGGAAAAGGGAAAAAAAACAGGCCGGAAATCCCGGCTGAGCGAAGCGAATGCCGGGGGAAAAGTTATATAATCAGGCAGGAAATCCACTTTGTGTTGAAGGTGTTTATTTCTTAATAATTTATTACTTTTGGGAGCATTAATATCTATGAAAATAATACTGGAGTGTCAAGAACCCCGACAATAATAATTATAGCGGTACTATTTGCAGGCATGACAGCCCTGGCCTATTTCCTGCAGGAGAAGAAGAGGGCATATATTGCCAGTCCTTACGGGAGCATTCCCCTTGATGCCGGGATAATTATTGAAGCCGTTGATATGCCCGGCCTTTTCGAATCGCTTTCAGCCGATAACGAGATGATAGACGGGATGTCTGAAATACCCGAACTGCAGGGTTTCACCGGTGCCATCGATCTTGTTGATTCCCTGGCTCACAAGAGAGAGTACGGCCAGCTTGCGGGTAATAATCCTGTCCTTATCTCAATTCACCTGCTGGGCAAGAACAGGCTTACTCCTTTATTTTCTTTTGCAGCAAGCCCGGAGATACGGGATAAGCACCTCAGATCAGTTATGGAGGGTGTCCCGGGCTACAGGTATATACAGAAAGAGTACCAGGGAAGTAATGTTTACGAGGTGGTGAAGGAAACAACAGGTGAATCATCATTATTCCTGACCATGGTGAAGGGGGTGATAATTATCAGTCCTTCAGGTCTTCTTGTTGAAGCCGGTATAAGACAGATTGAACAGGAAAAGGATATCCGGGACAGGCCTGGATTCATATCGGTAGCATCAGCAGCAGGAAAGAATGAAAACAAGGTTTACATCCTCTTTGACAATGTGGCAAAATTTGTTTCACTCCTTACCGGGAGCCTGAATGAAGGCCTGGCGTCTTATATACCCGACCTGGCTTCATGCCTTGAAACCGATATTTACCTTAACAAGAACAGCTTTGTAATGAGCGGTTATATAGAAACACGCGATACCGGCCATATACTTTATAATTACAGGTTCCAGGAACCGGGTTCATACGATATCTACAGGTATATACCGGCCAGCGCGGCCATGTTTGAAATAATGAAAAAGTCTGTCGGGGGACAGGTTGTCACCACGACTAATGATACCAGGTACATATCTGATATTCTGAAAGCCCGGTTTACCGGTGAAATGGCAAGGGTTTACCTTGGCATAAAGGGGCAGGATAAGGAAATGAATAAGCTGATGCTTTTTAAGCTCAGGGGCAGTAATGCCACAGAAGAGGCTTTTGCCGGTGAACTGGGACAGTATTACCGGAGAGAGGGTGTTTCAACTGATAAATACATCATTAATTATAAGCCTGATGCGGAAACGGAGTATAAGATATACAGGCTGCCGGGGGAGAACCTGGGCTATGAGCTGGCAGGTGATTTCGGTAAATACCTGAAGTCGGCTTATGCCACCTTTTATGATGACGTGCTGGTTGTGGGTACTGCCCGGGGGACACTTTCAAAATTTATTTATGATAATATTCTCAGCCGCACCCTGGCAAATGACCTTTCGTACAGGGAATTTGAAAGCACACTGCCCAGCAAGGCGGGGTATTATTTCTACTGTGTGCCCTCAGGGATTATCCCCTTGCTGGAAGGGGTTCTTAAAGAAGGGATAGTGAGCGGCCTGGAAAAGAATTCCGGGTCATTGCGCAAGCTGCAGGCCATCGGCTACCAGTTCGTGTCAAGCAATGACATGATCTATAATACCCTTTCGGTAATGTATAAACCGGAGGTGAGGGAAGAGGCAAAGGCTGTATGGGAAAGCCTGCTGGATACCGTGGCCGGTTCCAAACCCCTCTTCTTTACCAATCATTATACAGGCGGGAGTGAGATCTTCATACAGGATCTCAATAATAAGCTGTATCTTATTAATTCAGCCGGAAGAATATTATGGGAGAGACCGGTAAATGAGGCTATCATGGGCAATGCATATGTGATAGATTATTATAAAAACGGTAAACTGCAGATACTTTTTGCCTCAGAAAATTACCTTCACCTGATCGATCGTAACGGCAATTATGTGGAGAGGTACCCCGTACAGTTACGGTCGCCTGCCACGAACGGACTGGCGCTCTTTGATTATGAAAACAATATGGATTACCGTTTATTTATCTGTGGTGCCGACAGGAAGGTCTATGCCTATGATAAAACAGGTAACACGGTAAGGGGCTGGAACCAGTTCAGGACTACCACAACAGTGAGCAGCGAGGTGGAATTCTTCAGGGTTTCAGGCAAGGATTACCTTGTGCTTAATGATGAGGATAATATGTATATACTTGACAGGAGGGGCAATGTGAGGGTTGAAATGAAAGAGCAGGTAGCGAGGTCGGACCGTTCAATGTTAAGGCTGACCACGGGTACAAGCCCCAGGATGGTGCTTGCGTCAGATGATGGCTCAATCAAAATGGTAAATTTTAACGGCGGGGTGCAAACCTACAAGGTGAACGGGTTTTCTGAAGATCCTGTTTTTGAATATTTTGACCTTGATGCAGATGGGATGGGTGAATATATATTTATTGACGGGAACACCTTATCAGCCTATGACGACGACAGGAGCAGGATGTTCAGGATAACTCTCAGTTCGGATAATATCCTGGGTCCTTACGGACTTGAATTTTCTTCAAATGACAAAAAGATAGGATTTACAGATGCGGGGGCTAATAATGTTTATGTGATTGATGAAAGGGGAAAGAACCTGAAAGGCTTCCCCCTGAAAGGAACCAGCTCTTTTTCTGTGGGCAAACTCAACAGGGGCAGCGGCTTTAACCTCATTACGGGAGGGAGTGACAGTTTTTTGTATAATTATGAGATAACACGTTAAAAAAAAACACATGAAAAACAAAAAGATACTTATTATCCTGCTATTTTTTCTAATTATGCCTTCATGTATAAAAGAGACCTATGATATGGATAAATTATCGGGAGATGTGGCGCTCAATCCGGGGCTGGTTTTAAGAGCCGTAAAGGGACAGCTTAGCCTGGATGATGTGGTTGAGCAAAACGACACGGTGGTCTTTGACGAATCCAGGCTGTTGAAACTGATTTTCCGGGAAGATTCATTATTTGAGTTCGGGGTGGATAATTTTTACACACAATTCACGGAACCAAGCTTTGAGAATACCACACAGATTGCCTCTGACCTTGAACCTGACGGACGCGACACCCTTGTTATTGAACCGGGTGATGATATTAAGATAAAGAAGATGAAAATATCGTCGGGGCAAGTCAGCTATACCCTTACATCATGGTGTTCCTTCGACGTGAGGATTGACCTGCTGGTGCCGGGCATCGTGAACGAAACAACACCCCTTGGCTTAACGGAGAACATCCCTGCCGGATCAACGGTTAGCGGCTCCCTTGACCTGTCCGGTGCACTGGTCAGTTTTGACAGTGACCCGGAAAAGCCCTATAACCGTGTCCCGGTAGAATGGTCCCTTACCGTATTGTCACCCCCGGGAGGCTATGTCCCGTCAGACAGCGTAAGGCTGTTCATTGAAATAGAAAAGCCCGACTTTGATTACGCCACAGGTTATTTTGGTAACCATGCGGAGGAATCGGAAAGAGATACCCTTGACCTGGGCATGGAAGAATTATTTTCAAGGCTCAGCGGTTCAATTTACCTTGCCAGTCCTTCCATAACAGTGAATTACAAGAATTCATGCGGACTGCCCATCAGGATAAACACGAAGGTGAAAGGCATAGATGATGAAGGAGAGGTGGCACTTGACAGTGACCCTGTTGACCTGGACTACCCCAACTCAGTCGATAACAGGGATGTGAGCTCATCCTTTACGATTGATAAAAACAATTCTAACCTGCCCGCGCTTATATCAATGTTACCATACAAGATTGAATTTATGGGCTCGGCAACAATTAATCCCGATGGTGAAACAGGGGAGGATAACATTATTTTTGGTGATAGCAGGGTTATTGCTGATATTGAGGCAGCTATACCAATGGACCTGCGGATAGACAACCTGCAATTGTCGGATACCACGGAAAACTTCCTGAGAAGTGATGATCCGGAGGAAGAAAACCCTCTTGAGATGCTGGAAGAAATGAAATTTGACCTTTACGTTGAGAACGGATTCCCGCTGGATGCTTCGGTAATGGTAGAATTATATGATTCAACCACAATGACGGTACTGGAAACAATAAATACCGGCGAGCTGATCCAGGCGGCACCGGTTGATGCAAACGGCAAAGTCACAGGACCAAATATAACAACGGTTGAGGTGGAGGTGACATCCGATTTTATTGATGAGACAGAGAATGCTGATCAGATAATAATCACTTTCACGCTCAATACCACGGATAATGGTACCAGGGATGTGAAGATTTATTCCGATTACAAGCTGGTGTTTGCCGCTGCCATAAGAATAAAGGCAGGGATTAATTTGAATTTTAACTCTGAAGACGAATAATCATGAAGAAGAGAATAAAAGCAACGAGTTTGATTACAATGATCCTTCTTATGGGATCGGGAGTATTTGCCCAGCATATACAGACACAATATTTTCTTAATATTCCCCAGTCAGCACAGATGAACCCTGCATTCAGGCCGGATGCCAATCTATATTTGGGTTTGCCGGTGCTGTCGGGAGCTTACCTGGGAATGAGCAATAACCTGCTGAACCTTACCGACCTTTTTCAGCCCATGCCCGGAACTGATTCGATAATGACCATTCTGCATCCTGATTATGACAGGGACAGCTTTTTCAGGAGTATAGGCCGGAAAGGCTTTGTGTCAACCGAGATAAACGTTCCCCTCTTAAGCGCAGGTTTCACGGTGGCTGACATATGGTGGCTTGAGATGGGTATAGGTCTCAAAAGCTCGGCGAGGGCCAAATTGCCTGCAGACCTTTTTACCCTGGCACTTGAAGGCAATGAGGATTTTGTGGGATCGGCGGCAAACCTTTCAGGAACGGGCTTCAATGCCCAGGCCTACCTTGAAACATATGTCGGGCTGTCGAGGAATATTACTGAACGTTTACGTGTGGGAGGCCGGCTGAAAATAATGCAGGGAGCACTGAGTGCCTCGCTGATTGCAAATGAGCTGGAGGTGCAGGTCAATGAAGACTATTCGCACGTGTTTAATGCTGAGGTGGCCCTGAAGCTGAACGGTCCCTTTGATCCGACACTTGACGAGGATGGCTTTATTGAGGATATCCTTTTCAGGGAAGACCCTGCTTTCAGCGAAGTGGGGCCCAGTTTCAAAAATACCGGGCTGGGGATAGACCTGGGCGCTGAATACAGCCTGATGGAAAACCTTAAACTGTCGGCCAGCATTATAGATTTAGGTTTTATCAGGTGGGGGAAAGAAGCCTATACCTTTACGGCATCCAATGATTTTACCTTTGACGGGATTGACATAACGGAAGGAATAATCAGCGACAGGGATATTGGTGAGATAATTGAAGAGTTCGGGGATTCGCTGCTGAACACCTTCGATTTTGTTGAAAGTGATGAGCCCTATACCACGGGGCTGCCTGCAAAAGTGTACCTGGCTGCGGCATACAGGCCGGTCGATTTCCTGTCGCTCGGACTCCTTTCACGTACAAGCATAGGTATGGGAGTCAGGGAATCACTTACACTTTCGGCAAGCCTTTTTGCCGGGGATGTCTTATCGACGAGTCTCAGTTATACCATTACCAACAGGAGTTTCAATAATTTTGGATTTGGTCTTGGAGTGAGAGGCGGTCCTGTTCAGTTCTACGCGGTTATTGACCAGATCCCGGTATCGTGGGTTGAGTTTGTCGGCAACAATGGTAATGATCATGTCGTTTTGCCGCAGAGATTCGATTATATAAATATGCGTTTTGGATTTAACCTGATGTTTGGCAGGGCAGGGATAAACAGGATTGATAAACCAATGTTAGTTGAATAGGAGGAAAGGTGTGGCTTAGAATAGTTTTAACAGGGATATTGATATATCTCATAATCAGCATGATAGGACGTTATCTCTCCGGTGGTAAAAAGAAGGGCGGAGATGATGACAGCGATATTAAAAGTACCGGCCGGGGGAAGGAATTTCCCGGCGATATGGGCGAGTATATTGATTATGAAGAGGTTGACGATGACAACTAGTGTTTTAACTGTCTTGTCAGCTCACTGGCAAAAATAAATTCATTAAGGGACTTACAGTCGGATTTGAGGATCTCCCTGTTGGTCCCTTCCCATTGTTTTATACCCTCTGCAATATAAACAACTTTTTCACCTATTTCCATCACGGAATTCATATCGTGGGTATTTACTATTGTGGTCATTTTAAACTCATCGGTGATATCCTTTATCAGCTTATCTATCAGGATTGCTGTCTCGGGATCCAGACCTGAATTTGGCTCGTCGCAAAAAAGATAGCCGGGATAAAGAACAATAGCCCTGGCTATGGCAACTCTTTTGCGCATGCCACCCGACAGTTCAGAAGGGAGCAGGTTATTGGCATCGATGATATTAACACGGTCAAGGCAGTAATTGACACGTTTCTTTTTCTCACCGCGGCTCATGTTTGTAAACATATCGAGCTTGAACATCACGTTTTCTTCCACCGTCATTGAATCGAACAGGGCACTGCCCTGGAAGAGCATGCCTATTTCACGGCGGATAGATTTCCTGCTTTTGAAATCAAGGGTGTCGAAGCGTGTATTGTCATACCATATTTCACCGCTGTCGAGTTCCAGGAGACCGACAATTGATTTCAGCAGGACGGTTTTTCCCGAGCCGCTGCGGCCAATTACCAGGTTGGTCTTCCCTGCCTCAAAGTTAACTGATACATTGTCAAGCACCTTATTGTTGCCGAAGGCCTTATAGGAGTTGATAATCCTGATCATGACAGCAGTAGTTGGGTTAGGACGAGGTTAAACAATAATATGAGTATGCAGGCGTAAACGACCGAGCGGGTGCTTGCCTTACCCACGTCGAGGGACCCTCCCGATACATAATATCCCTGGAAGCCTGAGACGGAGCTTATAATAAAGGCGAAAACCACAGTTTTTATGAGTGAATAGGTTATATTATAAGGTACAAAGGCATATTGCAAACCATATATAAAATCACCTGAAGATACCACCCCGGTGCTGATGGCTGACAGATATCCGCCGAAAATGCCGAAAGTTATGCTTATAAGTGTAAGGAAGGGGAAAAAAATAAGTGTAGCAACAATTTTTGGCAGTATCAGGTATGATATCGTATTGACTCCCATTATATCAAGTGCGTCTATTTGTTCTGTAATCCTCATGCTGCCTATTTCGGAGGCTATATGTGAACCTACCTTTCCGGCAAGTATAAGGGCAACCATGGTGGAGGAGAATTCAAGGATTATTGAATCGCGGCATCCGAGGCCTATAAGGTAACGCGGGTAGATGGGGTTATCGGTATTATATGCTGTCTGCAGTGTTATTGCCGCACCCATAAAGACAGATATCACTATCACTATACCTATTGAGTTTACACCCAGGTTAATAAGCTCTTTCATCGTCTGGCGGTAATAAACCCTGTGTTTCTCGGGTTTCTTGAAGGATTTACCAAGAAAGATGAAGTAGCGGCCTATGGATGCAAGAAGTTTCACGAGGTTTAATTTGAGGGTAAATGTACAAAAAAGAGGGAATATTGGTTTGATGGAATAATGGATTATTTAGCCGGGGCCCCATTAATCCGTTATTAAAGTATTTCAATATTACAAAATTACATTTTAAATAAGTTTTTCATCTTGCTATTAGTACGGTATTTAGTATCTTTGTTTAACATAGGTCTAAGCATATAATAATATGAAAAGCAGATATATAGTTATTATGGCCGGTGGGGCGGGCACCCGTTTCTGGCCTCTGAGCCGTGATGTAAAACCCAAACAATTCCTTGACATACTCGGCACCGGAACAACTTTATTACAGGATACGGTCAATCGTTTTGAGGGCTTATGTCCCAGGGAGAATATTATGATCGTAACAAATGAAAATTACAGCGACCTTGTGAAAGAGCAGGTTGACATACCTGTGGAAAATATTCTTACCGAACCAATGAGGCGGAACACTGCTCCGTGCATAGCCTATGCCGCATTCAGGATTTTAAAAAGGAATCCTGATGCAGTTATGCTTGTGAGTCCTGCCGACCATCTTATCAAGGACAGGGAGGAGTTTCAAAAGGTTATAGATGAAGGCTTTAAATTCGCGGGTGGTGATGATGTGCTTCTTACCCTGGGCATTAAACCCGACAGGCCGGAAACAGGTTACGGATATATACAGGCTAATACAAAAATGCCTGTTGAAGCTTATAAGAATCTCATGAAGGTAAAAACCTTTACCGAAAAGCCCAACCGTGAGCTGGCCGGGATCTTCCTCAGGAGTGGTGATTTTTACTGGAACTCGGGCATATTTTTTTGGAAGGTAAGGACTGTTATTTCTGCTTTTGAGATGTACATGCCGGACATGTATTCAACCTTTGAAATGCATAAGGATAAGCTGGGCACGGGAGGGGAAGAGGATGCAGTGGCAAGGATATATTCAGAATGTCTGAGCATATCCATTGATTACGGAATAATGGAAAAGGCTGATAATGTATATGTAAAATGTTCAAATTTCGGCTGGTCCGACCTTGGCACCTGGAGTTCGCTGGGTGAACATAACCATAGGGACCGTGACGGAAATTCGGGTAGCCTGGAATCGGTCTTCAGGTACGGTGTCAACAACAGTATTATCAAGCTCCCTGAGGGAAAGGTTGCGGTAGTCCAGGGGCTGAAGGATTATATTATTGTGGATTCCGGGGATGTCCTGCTTATTGTGGAGCGCAGCGAAGAGCAGGATATTAAAAAATATATAGAGGATATAAGGGATAAGATGGGCGATGATTTGTTATAAGAAAAAAGGCTAACGCCAATCGTCAGCCTTTTGTCGTATGTCGTTTTAGTATTCCCAGAGGTCGTGTTCGAACACGCGCAGTTCGTTTTCTATTTTCTCTGCTTCATAGAGTGCCGACTTACCCACTTTATACTGGTTTATAAGCCTGTCGTCATACACATTTGATTCGGCATACACAGTGCCTGAGAATCGCCGTTGCAGGAAGAGGTCGTCGAAGGATATTCTCTGGGCGTCATTAAACCTGTTGAAGGCTTCATGTTTTGCGAAGGTATCGCGGAAGTCTTCATATTTGATCCAGAAGAGCTGTACGCGTGACATCCTGTCGAGCTGCGGGTCAAAGAAGACCCTTATGGGGCTCATACCGATGATTCTTACCTCCATGGTTGAATGTTTCTTGTCGAAATACCATTCTTCGAGTATCATGAGCTGTTTCACATCAGCGGGATCGGGTTCATAATAGATCACGGTATCCCTCGGGACACCCTGCATATCGGGTATCTGGACCGTATCGATACCTCCTCCCATGGATGATTCAATATCGGAATATGTAACGCTTACATTCATTGCCTCGGGGTCGTAGGCATTAAGGTTTCCTGCCTTTACTTCGCCGAGAATTATACTGATAAGGTTTTTTCTTCCGTCAGGTCTTTCTGTCAGGGGGTAATAGAGTGTATGGTTCATTTTTTCCCTCATGTCAATCAGTCTCCATATACGTTTTGACCATGGTACATCGGCCTCTCTGAGGAAGGGATATGGTATTGCCTCGCTGTTCTCAATTGCTTTATTGTAGATATTACCAAATGACTGGCTGAATCCGGCTGATGAGAAGAGCAAAACAATTAATCCAAGAAGAAATATTCTTTTCATGATCCTATGCTGTTTTTAATTTATCGTTAATATAATTGGCGGCAGTCTTCTTGTCGACTTATCGGGTGCAACGGCCCTGATATTAATAATCGAAAGTTTCTGTCCCCTGTTAAGGGATTCTATCAGTGCTCTTTGTTCCTGTGTCAGCCTGGCACTGTTTGAGGTTTCGCTCCTGTCGAATCCTCTTTGCTGCACAGAGACGGTAAACTGTGTTATCCTGTATTCAAGGTCGAAGAGGAAGTTTTCGAGTACGGCAAAGACCCCGGGTTGTGCCAGGGCAATGTTTTTGTCGACTGTTCCTTCTGTCATGCCTGCAAATTTGGCTACGGGGTCGGGTATTCTCTGTACCCTGAATTCATAGGGAGGGAAGCTCATTCTTTCACCGTTGATCATGGCGCTGACATTTATTGCTGCCGTCTGGCCTATATTCTGTGGTCGGGCTGCCCATTCGCCGCGGTATCCTTCAACGCGGCCCCTGCGTATATTACCGTTTGTCATGGTAGCCTGTATCATATTGGATGCGACACCCGGGACGGATATATCTATGGGGTTATCGATGCCGACGTAAAGAACGTTCATGGCTGTTGGTGATACTATCACGTTCGGAGCACCCACGTTGAATGATTCTTCGAAGGGGTAGGCCACTTCTGATCCGTCGGGAGCCCGCAGCTTAATAAGTCCCCTGTAAGTCTGCTCACCCAGTGATGAGGCCGTTCTCCTGAATATGCCGCGTCCTCTTTCATCGACTTCGAGCTTTGTATAGTCGCCTACCATTTCATATGATTTGGTTCCGTCGGCATTTATTGTTTCACGGTAATCGCCCACCAGTATATCCGGTTGTTTTGTTGTATCGGAGGCAGCAATAAACACTTCCGCTTCGTAGGTATTCCCTCTCATCACGTAGCTTGAGCTGGCCAGGACGGTTGCTTCGATATCGGTAAATTTAAAGTCACCGGCTGTTATCTGGTCATTCAGGAACATTATCACGTCTGTTTCCGAATTTCTTATATCGACCTGTATTTTTGACAGCATGACTATTGCAGCTATCAGAGGAAGTTCGGCAAGGGTATTTTCCTCCCAGTTTTCCACTGAGCCATCGGGAGCCTGTCCGGGTTCAGTGCTCAGTGTTTCCATTATTGATTCTTCAACCGCGATATTTTTACCCTGGATTATATCTTCGATGAGCCAGGTCCTGTACTCTTCGATCAGGGCACGCAGGGCGTAGGCTTTCTTGTCGTGGTTGGCTCCTATGAGCACTTCGGAGGGGACATTGTTTTCATCGTATTTTTTCACCGAGTCGATAACCACTGTTCTGCCCCGCAGTCCTTTAGTATCCTTCCCGTCGGCTTTAAGGATGATTTCAATTTTCAGATCCTGGACATACTCATATATTTCATCGGCTCTCTGCTTAACTTCGTATGCTTTTCTCCTCCATTCACCTGCCTTTGCTTCGTTTTCCGCTGCTGCCCGGTCAAACTCCTTATAGATTTCATTATTCTTTTTTTGATAGTTGGCAAGGGTCTTTTCCAGACCTTTTTCAACTTTGGCGAATGCATCCACGGCTTCTTTTGATACGTTGAGTGCCAGCATAGCCGTTAGGATCAGGTACATCATACCGATCATTTTTTGCCGTGGTGTTTCTTTTCCTTTAGCCATATTACGGAGTAAGTTTGTTTAGGAGGTTGCTTTTTATTTAATATTCATGGCCGAAAGCATATTTCCATATACTGAATTAAGAGAAGCAAGGCTTTCGTTCAGCCTGCTTATTTCAGTACGGTATTTTGAAGCTTCGTCAGCAGAGTTTTTAAGGTCGCTTAACATACCCTGTACGCCTTTCATCATTTCTTCGGTATCCTTAACCTGCTCATTTGCACTTTTTAGCTGCAGTTCATACACGGCGTTGAGTGCCGACAGGTTTTTATTTACGGTTTCCAGCTGGTCCTGGTACGATTTACTGCTGCCTTCTATCTGGGTGAGAGCCTCAGTCATATCCCTGTAGCTGCTTCCCGTTTCATTTATTATTTTAGCCGTACTGTGGTAAGAATGTTCAAGTTTCTCCAGGGATGATCCCAGTTCTTCACTTTTCTTTGCGTAGTCATCGGTTGTGGTTGACAATGTCTCAGCTGCTTTTTCCACAGACTCCACGAACTTCCCGGTTGCTGCCGTGGCATCGCCCATGGCATTGAGGCTTTCGGTTGTATTATTCAGTTTTTTAAGCCCTTTACCCAGTCTTTCAAAGACATCTGGTGATATGTCGGCATTAACCAGCATTTCATCAAATTTGGCCAGTGCTGCCGAGCCACCGGCGGGTACGGCTCCCATATGTGCTTTTGGGGACATCAGTCCCATTTCTTCATCATCTTCAGGCATACCTGCCAGTTCCGGATAAACCAGCGACCAGTCCGGATCTTCGTGAAGTGGTTCAAATGCCGAGAAGAAGAATATTATTGCCTCGGTAGTAAGTCCGATGAAAAGGAAGAGGCCTGCCATTGAATAATGCTGTATTTTAAAAAGGGCTCCGATAATTACTATTGAGGCACCAATGCCGTAAAGTTTTGCCATAAAACTTTTCCAGCCGCTGCTCTGTACTATTGTTGCTAGTCCCATATACCTGGATTTAAGGGTTTTGTCTTACTATTTATTTAATTAAGTTATATCTAGTCTACTCCAATATAAGATCTTACGTTCCGGAAACCGATGAAGCATTTTGCTGAATCCTGGTATTCAAAATCGCGGGAGCTAACCTGGAGGTAGTATCCTATATCTTTCCACGAACCACCTCTTATAACTTTGCGTTTAAGTACCGGGGGATCGTCGGGTTTTGCATTATACTTGTAATCGGGGCTAAGATCATGGGTGAATATATATGATGAAGGGTGATAGGAGCATGAGGTCCATTCGGCAACATTTCCTGCCATATCATATAATCCGAATTCATTGGGCTCGTAAGATGCCACTTCAGCGGTATAAGCTGCCCCGTCGTCGATATAGTTACCTCTGAGGGGTTTGAAATTTGCCAGGAAGCATCCTTCATAGTTTCTTGTATACGGGCCTCCCCATGGATACATTGACAGGTCGAGTCCGCCTCTTGCGGCATATTCCCATTCTGTTTCGAGGGGTAACCTGTAGTTCTGAACGTCTACCATTCCCTGTGCGCGGAGGTGGGCATTCATAAAATCGGTTCTCCAGATGCTGAAGGCAGAAGCCTGTTTCCAGGTAACTCCAACAACGGGATAATCATCGAATGAGGGGTGCCAGAAATATATTGATGCATGGGGTTCATTGAAGGAATAGGTAAAATCGCGAATCCATGCCAGGGTATCGGGGTATACATTAACCTGGTCCTGCATGATGAATGAAGAACGGTCCTGGACATCCGATTCTACACCGTCAAGGTCATATACCTTGCCTTCGTACCTGTCATTTTCAGCATCATAGGTAGCTTTTGCCGCCTGCTGGTAATCGACCCAGAAGTAAATATAGTTAAGTTTTCTTACGTCAACCTGTTTCCTGTTATTGAATCTTTCATCGGGAGGATAGTACATTTCCTCGACCACATCAGCTATTTCCAGCACATCCATGTCTATTTTTTCATCCCAGTTGATTACGGGGGGGTCGATTTCATTTCCTTCGTCATCCACTTTGAAAAACTCATAGTCAGGTATTTGTGCCTGGCCAAGCTTGGTCCTGAGTATTGAATCACGCACCCAGTAGACGAATTGCCTGTATTTGTTATTGGTAATTTCAGTCTGATCCATCCAGAAGGCAGGAACTGTGACCGTACGTGATAATGTATTCATTGAGAAGAGTGCGTCCTGATCGCTTGGTCCCATAACGAAACTGCCTGCGGGAATAAATGCCATCTCAAAGGGTTCAGGCTCAAAGAATTTTTTCCTTCCCGGTACGCCTACAAGTTCACCGTTATTTCCGGGCCCGCATGCTGTAATAATTACTGTTACTGTTAAAGCTAATAGGATTACCTTTTTCATATTGCAAGCTGATTTAATATTGCAAGTAAGTTATTTTTTTCAAATAATCATAAAAAACGAATACTTTTGTAACGCTTGGAACGCCTCCCCAGGCTTATGTCAAAGCAATAATTGATCATAAATTCGTGACTGCCTGAAGTGCCTTTTCTGATGTCGTTCATCGGAAAGTCATAAGAGTATCCGATACGTATTCCGTTATATAGTTCTATACCTATCATTCCAATCAGGGCGTCGGCTGCTCTATAGGAAACGCCACCCCAGACTTTTTTATTGTATCTCACCATTGCATTTACTGTAAGCTGGAATAATTTACCGTCGGTATACATCAGTGCGGAAGGCAGCAGTTCAAAGTTGGGATTGGGCAATCTTACTGTATATCCGGCAGTTGCATAGTATTGCCTGGCTATGTAAGGAGTGGCCGTGGTATATTTTATTTTAGGTTCATTAATATGGGTTACGGATACACCGGCATAGTAATTTATTGAATTATAGAAGAGTCCGAAGCTCATATCATAAGCCAGGAAGCTTTCTTTCCCATCGGGGATGAGGGGGTCGCCGGAGGGCTGCACAAAGATGTCTCCTGAGGGTATATTCCATGTCGGGTCAATCGACTTGTTCAGTATTCCCGCATTAATGCCTATACCGAGATTGCCGTTTCCAAGAGAGGTAATATATGAATAGGTAAGCAGGAGGCTGTTATCGCTGTCAAAACCTGTCTGGTCGCTAATAATGGTCAGTCCCACGCCTGATCTTATTTTAAAGGGACGCACTTCGGCATTTACATGGAAGACTGTTGATGCCGGGGCTCCTTCGAAGCCCACCCATTGCTGCCTGTTCATGGCAGTGGCGCATATCCTGCCGGAAGCTCCTGCCGAGCCCGGGTTATAGAGCATATGATTAAACATAAACTGGCTGCTTACAGGATCGTTCTGGGCAGAAATACCTGTAAGCATAATTGTTGAAAGCAGTATTATCAGTAGCTCTTTTTTCATAAAATTGTCCTCTCCCGCTGTTTCAGGCAGGATGAGTTGTTAGTAAGAGTAAAGTAAATGAAAAAAAAATACATTGTTGATAAATTATCTCTCAAAAATTAAGCCAATTACATAAAGTTATTAACGGATTAAGTAAACGGATGAAAAATGAGAATGTTACAGTAAAGGCATATTTTTTCAATGTGTTTTCAGTTTATCCGTTTAAGGGCCTTCATGTATCTCCAGGGTATTTCATTCTCCCCTGCCAGGAGGTAATCGTTGTATGAACAGGCGATAAAGTGTTTTTCGCCTTTTTTGCTTGTATATTCAATCCACCACCGGTTGGTTATATTGCTTTTAACAAAGACCAGGTCTTCGTTGCTGTCTTCAATGCTTACATGGTAATTCACAAAGCGACCTGAATTTTTCTTATCGAGCACTGATGACTCATTTTGTTTCTGTGTGAATCCTTCGAGGAAGAACCATATCATCTGTGCGGTCATTGCTGTTGTTTGCCTGCGGCTGTCGAGCAGCGGATTAACTTCAAAAAAACCGGCAGCCTGCAATGAGTCGGACAGGCCTGCATACCTTGAGAGAAGGCATATCTCTTCCCCGTAGAAGCCGTTTGGCGAGGGGGCGAAGGTGCCCGGCGCATCGGCCTGCCGCACGGCTGAGATATCAAAGGTGATGAGGCCGGAATCGCGGAACGAGGGTTCAATTTCATGTATGTCATCTCTCACCTCACCTATTCTGACAAGGTCATAGTTAAGTTTCCTGAAGCGGTTAAGAACCTGTGGATCGTTCAGGTATGACTGATAGCCCACGACCATCAGATTATTGAGCTTACTGTTTACATTGATAATATCTGAGAGGTAATTGAATGAGTCTTTTTCCTTTCTTTCATTTATCCAGTCGATACGTGAATCGACAGAGGCATAATTAAAGCTGCCCTTAATATTTTTTGCTATGGCCGGTATCAGTGTGCTGCTGCCTCCCAGTACCAGGGGGAAGGTATTTGAAGCAAGCAGGTATTCAACCATATCACTCAGTGCAGCCAGGGTGTCATCAAAGCTGATACCTTTTTTCAGGTTACCCAGGTCGGCTATCTTAATTTTCCCGGGCAGGCGTGAAAGCTGGTAGAGGTCGGCTCTTATTTCATCGGGGGCTGAAGCGCATCCCTTATTGGGTGAGCGCCTGTCGTCGGGCACGCCCACTATGGCAAGGCGGAAACTGCCCGGGTCTTTGACCTGCCTGCTCTCGGTATTTATTACAAGGTTATGGGAGAAACGTGAAGGTTCAGCCAGGTGAGCCCATAGTGGCTTGTCTATGCTTACGGGGTCAAAATAGTCGTTCAGGTCAAGCATGGTAGTGAATTTATTTCTTTTTTCCCGGGCCCGGTTTTTTTTCAATAATCTTCAGGCAATCCTCTTCGCTTAATGATTCGGGCTCAGTCCCTCCGGGTATTTTGTAATTCTTCTTTTTATGTGAAATATAAGGGCCATAGCGGCCATTTAGTATTACAATATCGCCAAAGCGCTTTATTTCCTTCTTCTTATCTGCATCCCTTTTCTCATTTATTAATTCAACAGCACGTTCGGCGGTGATATCATAAGGGTCGTCCTTCCCTTTTTTGAGTGAGAAAAATTTATTTTTATGCTTTACATAGGGTCCGAAACGGCCTATACCAACCAGCATTTCTTCACCCTCGTACTCACCCAGGTGGCGTGGCATTTTAAACAGCTCAAGCGCTTCATCGAGCTCTATTGTCTCTATCAGCTGATCTTTACGCAGGCTGGCAAAGCGTGGTTTTTTGTCTTCGGAAGCAACACCAAGCTGCACCACAGGGCCAAAGCGGCCCATTTTGACATATACTGGTTCGCCTGACTCAGGATCAGTCCCCAGCTCCCTGACACCGGTTTTACGGTCGGCTTCCTTCAGGGTTGAACTGACCTTCCTGTGAAAGGGACCGTAGAATTCCCCTATCATCTTGTCCCATTCCTTCTGCCCTTCTGCAATCTTATCAAATTGCAATTCTATATTGGCGGTGAAATTATAGTCAAAAATATTACTGAAATGTTCCACGAGGAAATCATTTACTATAATACCTATATCTTTAGGGAAGAGTTTTGACTTTTCATATCCTGCCTTTTCTGTTTTACTGCCTGCCTTTATCTTTCCTCCTTCAAGGAACAGGGTATTTAATTTCCTTGGCTCACCCGGCCTGTCTTCACGGGCCACGTAGCCCCTGTTCTGTATGGTTGAGATGACGGGTGCATAGGTTGACGGCCTTCCGATTCCGAGTTCTTCCATTTTCTTTACCAGGCTGGCTTCGGTATAGCGGGGAGGCGGTGATGTATATCTTTGCTGCGCACTGATCTTATTATAGCCGAGGCTCATGCCTTTTTTTACCGGAGGTATTATTGTATCTGACCCGTTATGCCCGTTGTCGTCACTGGATTCACGGTATACTTTCAGGAAGCCATCAAACTTGATTACTTCAGCCTGAGCGGTAAAGGGAGTGTCGGAGTTGGACATTCCGATTTTAATACTCGTTTTTTCAACTTTTGCATCACTCATCTGTGAGGCTGCCGTTCTCTTCCATATGAGGTCATACAATTTCTTTTCCTGCTGGTTCCCCTGGATGTCCTTATTTTCCATATATGCCGGCCTTATAGCCTCATGCGCTTCCTGGGCTCCTTTCGATTTTGTTTTATACTGCCGTGGCCTGGAATATTCATCACCGTAGTCCTGCTTAATGACCCTGGCTGCGGTATTGATTGCGAGTTGAGAAAGATTGGTCGAATCGGTTCTCATATATGTTATTTTCCCGCTTTCATACAATCGCTGGGCAAGCGACATTGTCCGGGCAACCGGGAAGCCCAGTTTCCTGTATGCCTCCTGCTGAAGTGTCGAGGTGGTAAAGGGGGCTGCCGGCGAGCGGGTGCCCGGTTTTACACTTATGCCGGCTATCTCATAGGAAGCATCGGCGCATAGCTCAAGGAAGGCCATTGCATCTTTTTCATTGCGGAATTTTTTTGATGCTTCAGCCCTGATAAGCGCTTCTTCACCATTGTCCTTAAGGATAATAAATTCACCGGTGACCCTGAATGAGGATTCGGGCTTAAAAGAAATTATCTCACGTTCTCTTTCGACTATCAGCCGGAGGGCAACCGACTGCACCCTTCCTGCCGATAGTGCCGGCTGCACTTTCTTCCACAGTATGGGGGATATCTCGAAGCCCACCAGCCTGTCAAGCACACGGCGTGCCTGCTGGGCATTTACAAGGGAGATATTTATTCCACGGGGTGAATTTACGGCTTTCTCAATGGCTTCCCTTGTAATCTCGTGGAAGACTATCCTCTTTGTTTTCTCGGGGGAGAGGTCAAGAACCTGGGCCAGGTGCCATGCAATAGCCTCTCCTTCACGGTCTTCATCGGAGGCCAGCCACACAAGAGAGGCATTCACGGCCTGCTTGCGCAGTTCTCTGACAAGCTTCTTCTTGTCGTCGGGAATAATATATTCCGGTTTAAAACCGTTTTCAATATCAACACCAAGATTATTTTTTTTTGAAAGATCGCGTATATGACCAAAGCTGGATACCACCTTAAAATCCTTTCCAAGAAATTTCTCGATTGTTTTAGCTTTTGCAGGCGACTCTACAATTACGAGGTTCACACTCATATCCATCTGAATTACTTTCCACAATTAGCTGGACAAAGTAAAGCATTTCTGTATCATTGTTCAAAATTAATACCGATAATTCTTTAATTAATATTTAGTACTTTTGACACAAAGTCCACATAAAAATGGCAAAGAAAGAAGATAAATACAGGAAATATAAAATATGGTTCTGGGCAATTTTTGCCTCACCTTTTGTATTGATAATCACAATTTTCATCCTTATATCCCTTGAGCTTTTCGGGCCCATGCCCGGCTTTGCCGAGCTGGAAAATCCGGATAATAACCTGGCCGCGGAAGTATATTCGGCCGATGGTGTTTTGCTTGGTAAATTTTTCCTGCAGAACAGGACCTGGGCCGATTACGATGAAATATCCCCCTATGTTGTGGCTGCTCTCATAGCCACCGAGGATATCCGTTTTCATCGTCATTCGGGTATTGATGTGAGAGGCCTGGCCAGGGTTGTGATTAAAAGCATCTTGCTGGGACAGGAGTCGGGTGGCGGTTCAACCATAACGCAACAGCTGGCCAAGAACCTGTACCGTACCCGTGAGATCATGCAGGATGGTACCGTCAAAAGCTATTCAATAGGTCTTGGGCTGGCTAAATTCAAGGAATGGGCTACGGCGGTAAGACTGGAAAGGAATTATACCAAGGAAGAGATTATAGCAATGTACCTCAACCAGTACGATTTCCTGTATAATGCAGTGGGTATCAGTTCGGCCTCGTCGGTTTATTTCAATACCACCCCTGACTCGCTGAAGATTGAAGAAGCAGCAATAATAGTCGGGATGCTTAAAAACCCGATACAGTACAATCCCAGGCGCAATCCGGAAAATATGATGGAGAGGCGCAATATTGTCCTTTCACAGATGGCTAAGTATGGGTACCTGGAGCGGGAAGTTGCAGATTCACTGCAGCAGTTACCAATTGAGATTGATTTCAGGGAAGAGGGCCATGATACCGGTCTGGCCACTTACCTGAGGGAATATGTCAGGAAAACGATGATAGCCTATGAACCCGACACCAACATGTTTGTTCTGCGCAGCCAGTACCTTGATGCCAGGAAAGAATGGGATAACAATGCCCTCTACGGATGGTGCAGGAAGAACAAGAAACCTGACGGGTCGAACTATAATCTCTACAGTGATGGCCTTAAGATATTCACAACCATTGATTCGAGGATGCAGAAATATGCAGAAGAGGCTCTTGCCGAACACCTTGCCCTGGACCTTCAGCCTGCATTTAACAATATAGCAAAAAACTTCCGGAATCCTCCCTTCAGCAATGATCTTACGTCAGCCCAGGTGGAGAGGATAATGGATGTTTCCATAAGGCGCACCGACAGGTACAGGAATATGGCGGGAAGGGTTTCCCAGGACTCTGTCTGGATTGCTTTCAACACACCGGTCCCCATGAAGCTTTTCAGCTGGAAAGGGGATATAGACACGGTGATGACCCCATACGATTCAGTGCTTTACTATAAATATTTTGTAAGATCATCGATGATGGCAATGGATCCTCATACGGGTCATGTCAAAGCCTATGTTGGCGGGCCTGATTTCAGGTATTTCAAATATGACGCTGTGAACCAGCAGAGGAAGCAGGTGGGATCTACAATAAAGCCTTTCCTTTATACCCTGGCCATGCAGGAAGGTTATTCACCCTGTTACGAGGTGGAGAATATACCCAGGGAGTTTGAGGATAATGATACAGTCTGGTCACCCAGGAGCAGCGGCCCGAAGGAATATCACGGCAAAATGGTTACCCTGAAATGGGGACTGGCCAATTCAGAAAATTATATATCGGCATGGCTGATGAAGCAGTTTACCCCCCATGCAGTGGTGGACCTGATGGCAAGGATGGGGATTAACAGGAGGTATATCGACCCGGTTAATTCAATCTTCCTGGGCACCTCTGCTCTCACCCTCAATGAAATGGTCGGGGCTTTTGGGACATATGCCAATAAGGGTGTATTTACCGAACCAATGGTTGTGAGCAGGATAGAGGATAAGGACGGTAATGTTATCTCACTTTTTACCCCCCGCATTGATGAGGTGATGAGTGAGGAAGAGGCCTGCCTTATGGTAAGTCTACTGCGTGGTGTGGTTGATGAAGGTACGGGTATAAGGCTGAGGTGGAAGTATGAACTTGGAGGCCAGATAGGGGGAAAGACAGGCACAACCCAGAATCACTCAAATGGTTGGTTCATGGGTATTACTCCCAACCTGGTGGCCGGGGTATGGACAGGCTGGGAAGACCAGGCCATACATTTTGAAGATATGACCCATGGGCAGGGTGCCAATATGGCCCTGCCGGTTTTCGCTATCTTCCTGCAAAAGCTGTTTGCTGATGCCGAACTTGGAATAATGGAGGCTGATGAGTTCGACCAGCCTCCCGGTTTTGATATTGAGCTTGACTGCGATAAGGTAAGGAGGCAGGGACAGGCGAGGAATATCTACGACCTGGAGGAATTTTAAGTGTCAGCCAAATAATTTCTTTACCAGCTCGTCAACCTTGCCAAGCTTAACGATATTGATCTTTTCTTTTTTTACCCCTTCGGTACGGGAGTATTTTGATATGTATATAGTATTGAAGCCCAGCCTTGAGGCTTCCTTGATCCTCTGGCCGATATGACTGACCGGCCTTATTTCACCCGAGAGACCTGTTTCTCCTGCAAAACAGCCTTTTCGTTCAATCGCTATGTCGAGGTTTGATGACATGACGGCACTCAATACAGCAAGGTCAATGGCGGGGTCGTTTACTTTAAGCCCGCCGGCAATATTCATGAATACATCCTTTACCCCCAGCCTGAAGCCTGCTCTTTTCTCGAGCACGGCAAGAAGCATATTAAGCCTGCGGGCATCAAAGCCCGTGGAACTTCTCTGGGGAGTGCCGTAGACCGCACTGCTAACAAGAGCCTGTGTCTCAATCATAAAAGGGCGTATGCCATCGATAGTTGCAGCTATAGCTATGCCACTGAGTGCTTCTTCATGCTCTCCTGTAAACATTTCTGAAGGATTTGCCACTTCACGCAGTCCGGTGCCCAGCATCTCAAAGATACCGATCTCCGTGGTTGCACCGAAGCGGTTTTTTGCAGCCCTCAATATGCGGTATACATAGTTATTATCACCTTCAAACTGAAGAACAACATCTACTATATGCTCCAGTATTTTTGGTCCGGCCAGGCTGCCATCCTTGGTTATGTGCCCTATCAGGATGACAGGTATTCCGGTCTGCTTGGCATATTTAAGCAACATGGCAGCACATTCCCTGACCTGGCTTATTGTTCCCGCTGAGGAATCAAGGGTGGATGTGCTGATGGTCTGTATGCTGTCAATAATAATTATCTCAGGCCTGATAAGCCCAGCACTGTTTATTATTGATTCAAGTGCTGTTTCCGGATACACATAGCAATTTTCGTTGTTATATCCGAGCCGGCAGGCCCTGAGCTTTATCTGCTCACCGCTTTCTTCCCCCGAGACATATAGTATTTTCTTATTCCCGAGCCTTAAGGCCAGTTGCAGGGCAAGTGTTGATTTTCCAACCCCGGGTTCTCCCCCTATCAGTATAAGTGAGCCGGGCACTATGCCCCCTCCCAGTATCCTGTCGGTCTCCTCCATACCAGACCTGATGCGGTTTGTCTCCAGGGCCGAAATATCATTCAGCAACTGCGGCCTCGGCTCTTCTTTCCCGAAAGAAAGTGCTGCACCTTTCTTTGTGGGTATTATTTCTTCAACGCAGGTGTTCCATTCTCCGCACGCATTGCAGCGGCCCACCCATTTGGGCGATTCAGCACCACAATTGCTGCAGACCCATACTGTTTTACTCTTTGCCATCAGTTGTCAGGTTTAAATTAATCTTCTTTCTTCCTCTCCTTCCCATGATAATATAAAATGAGATTGTACCCAGGATGGCAATCAGTAGCAGCTGTGACTCATGCGAGAGAGTTGCATAGGCGAGACCGTCTTTGAGATCTATATCATAGACAACATTCAGTGCCCTGGAGACGATCCAGTGAAAGGCTCCTATGCCGCCCTGCACAGGCGCGGCCATTCCCAGGCTGCCAATTACAAGAAGGAAAACGGCATCAACAAACTGCAGGTTTGAGGTTGTCGGTATGGCATAGAAAATAACCCAGGTCATTATTACGTAAAAGGACCAGATAATAAGAGTATGAAGGATGAATTCAAATTTATCCATCATCTTCATTTTAATAAAGGTTTTGAGTCCGCTGAATATCCCTTTTATTATATCACGGATCCTGGTAAGTAGTTTCATTTGCCTCATCCTCCCGCGGTAGAGGAGAAAGAGGATTAAAATGGCTGCATGGAAGAGGACCAGGATGATTATAAAAAGTGTAGAGAATCCGAAAAATGAAGATATTTTGTCACCAAGGGGCTGGAAGATATCAGTCCTGATAAAGGAATCCATCCTGTTGCTGCGCCCCAGGATCATAATGAGCATAATAATAAAAATGCTGATCATGTCGAATACTCTTTCGGCGATTACCGTACCGAAGAGCCGGTCGACAGGTATTTTTTCTTTTTTCCCGAGAGCCACGCAACGGGTCAGTTCGCCCAGCCGGGGAGCAGCAAAGTTGATAAGATAGCCAGTCATGAGTGCATGGTAGGCGGATGCAAGTCCGGGCTTATAACCAAGTGGCCTGATTAATAATATCCAGCGTCTTGCCCTGCTTAAAAAAGCCAGTACAGAAGCGGCCAGTGCCAGCAGGACCCATGAATATTCAGCTTTTTTCAGTATCCCGAATACTTCGGAGAGGTCAATATTCCTGAAAGCTAACAGCAAGAGTATTACACCGAGGCTTATCAGCAGCCCCAGTTTAATTACCTGCTTAATTTTACCTTTCAAGATCAGACCAGTTTATTTGTATCGGAATCAGGAAATATCAGTCTTGGTTTGAATGATTTTGCTTCTTCATATTTGACAGAGGCATATGATATAATTATTATCACGTCTCCCACTGCAACTTTTCTTGCGGCAGGGCCGTTGAGACAGACAGAGCCTGAGTGACGTTCACCTTTTATCACGTATGTTTCAAGCCTCTCCCCGTTATTGAGATTTACGACCTGTACCTTTTCATTCTCCAGGATATCCGCAGCCTCCATCAGGTCTTCGTCTATGGTAATGCTCCCTACGTACTGAAGGTTGGCTTCAGTAACCGTTACCTTGTGGATTTTGGATTTCACTACTTCTATAAACATGACCGCATATAATTATTTACGCCACAAAGTTAATCAACCTTTGGGAAACCGGAAAGAAAACTTAATATTATCAATCAGCCTGACATCACCGGCATAAACAGCCACACATCCCGTATAGCTCTTCCCGCTGATGATATCCTTACGGGAGTTCACCGGTTTCAGTTCATCATCATCCACAATTTCAAAGTACTCGACATCAAAACCACCGGCTGCGTTTATTTCTTCTGTTACATTTTCTTTCAATCTTATAATATCAAAGGGCATGCCTGGTTCACTGTATTTCCTCAAAGTATCATAAATAATACCGGCTTTTGCGCGCATTCCCGGTGAGAGCCTGGCATTTCGTGAGCTCATGGCCAGTCCGTTGGCTTCCCTTATGATGGGACAGTCTATTATTTCCGTTTTCAGGCCTGTTTGTTTTACCATGGTCCTTATCACTGCCAGTTGCTGGAAGTCTTTACGCCCGAAGTAAGCCCTGCCGGGCTTGCAGAGATCGAGCAGTATTTTCACTATGCGCACCACTCCCATAAAATGACCGGGACGGTGTTTGCCTTCCATTATTGTATCGAGATGACCGAGGTCGACAGAAGGTATTTTTTCATCACTGTAAATATCTGTTGTCTCAGGAGTGAAAACAATATCATCAGGGCCCAGTATACCGGAGAGTATTTCAAGGTCGGCATTAATTGTACGGGGGTATTTGACAAGGTCGTCCGGGTTATTGAATTGTGTGGGATTGACGAAAATGCTCACCACGGTGAGGGCATTTTCATTTACTGATCTTTCAACCAGCGAGGCATGCCCCGGGTGCAGGGCTCCCATCGTTGGCACCATGCCGGTAGTTTTGCCCTGGTGCCTGCCCAGTTCTCTTTTCAGATATGATGGTGTATTAATGCATTTCATCTTTTATCAGGGTAAGTTGACGGGCCGTGCAAATTTAGTCAAAATTGCTGAGAATGATAATATTCAATAAATCAATAAGCTGATCGGGAGTTCCAGTATTGGAATATTTTTGTTATCTTTGCAATCTGTTATTAATAGGCCAAATGGATAACAAGAAGGTATTATTCGTATCGCAGGAGATAACCCCATATTTAACAGAATCGGAAATTTCCAGGATCAGCAGGTATTTACCCCAGGGCATACAGGAGAGGGGTAAGGAGATAAGGACATTTATGCCACGGTATGGGTGCATCAACGAACGGCGTAACCAGTTGCATGAGGTTATACGTCTGTCGGGGATGAATTTAATAATTGATGATACCGACCATCCCCTGATCATCAAGGTTGCAAGCATACAGGCTGCAAGGATGCAGGTTTATTTCATTGACAATGAAGATTATTTTCAGCGAAAGTATGTGGACAGGAATACAAAGGGTGAGGAGTTTTCAGATAACGATGAGCGGGCAATATTCTTTGCAAGGGGGGTTCTTGAGACGGTTAAAAAGCTTAGATGGGCGCCGGATGTGGTACATTGCCACGGATGGATGGCCGCACTTGTGCCGGTATACCTGCGGAAGGTTTATTATGATGATCCTCTCTTTGCCGATGCGAAGATTATATATTCGGTCTACAATAATGAGTTTAAAAAACCGTTCAGAGAATCGTTCACCGGTAAGCTCGTGTCCGACGGGATAGATAAAAAATACCTTGACTTCCCGGGAGGGGCTGATTATTATAATTTATCCAGAGTGGCCATTGATAATTCAGATGGCATAATTATTGGTAGTAAAGAAATAAATAAGGAAGTAGAAAAATATATCAGGGCAAAGGACAAGCCTTTGCTTGGCTATCAGGATGAAGAGGAATATATTGATGCGTATAATGAATTCTATGATAAAATTGTCTGAGCATTCAGTTTCTGCAACTGCAATAATAAAATCATTAAAGAGCCAAATTCATAACATACTGACACTGCTTGCAGTGCCTTTGTTTATGATGTCGTGCGAGGAAGATCCCGCTACCATCGGGGAGGGGATCCTGCCCGGGGCTGATTTTGACAGCATAGTGGCTGTTGATACCCTGCATGTGGAAATGTATACGCTTTTTACTGACTCTGCAACATCAATGGTTCCGTCAACTTCATACCTCGGAAGCATTCTTGATCCTTATTTTGGCCTCACCAGCTCTGATTTTGTAAGCCAGTTATGGCTTACCATCGGGTGGCCGGGGGATGGCATTAAGAGTATTGATTCGGTTAAATTATATCTTGACGTAACAAACGTCATGGGGGAGATGACGGGTGCGGGCTCCTTTAATATTTACGAGCTCTCTGAAAAATTATCCACTGACTCCACCTACCTGGTTGGCACTGATGTACCCGTAAATGATATGCTGGCCAGCGTTGATTTCGGACCACTGCCTGAAGGCTCTGACAGCCTGCTGGCACTCGACCTTCCCGTATCTTTCGGCGAATATATACTGAGAGATACATCCAGGCTTTTCCTTGGGACCGACACCATTGACTTCAGGGATTATTTCTATGGTTTTTACTTTGAATATCCACAGACCGGTAATTACCATATGCTGGAACTTGATCTGATAGGCGCCGACACTTACCTGGTGGTTTATTATACCAATGCCGCGGACAATTCGAAGTTTTACGAGTTTCTCATAAATGCAAAATGTATACGTTACAACAGGTTCCTCCATGATTATGAGCAGGCCGAGCCTGATAAAAAGATTAAGTATATTAATGAGCCTGTTAAGGATACACTTGCCTATGTGCAGCCCATGGAAGGGGTGTACGCAAGGCTGTCAATACCGGGCCTTGAATACCTCAGGTCTCTCCCGGGCAGGATAGCTGTTAATAAGGCCAGGGTATACCTGCCGGCATATCTGAATGAAATTGATTATACCGAGGATATGGTTCCTTCCAGTATACTGGTAAGATATGACAGTGCCGGGGTAAAAAGGTTGTTGCCTGACTATTACGTGGATTCCGGCGGGGCTTTTCTTGACGGAACCTACAACAAGTTAACCGATCTTTACAAGGTGAATATCTCGAATTTTGTCCAGGAATATATTGAGGGCAATATAGCTGACCCGGTCATTGAAATTTATTTACCTGAACTTGGGACACAAAACCTGATAGTCAAAGCCAACAGGGGCAGTGATGATGCTGTTCGTTTCGAGTTAACCTATACTGTTCTGAAGGAGGAATAATTCCTGTCTCCCTGATGGGCTATCATCTTTTAAGGTACTGTTCTTCATAGTATTTCCCGTAATCTCCGGTAAGGACATTCTTCATCCATTCTTCATTCTCCAGGTACCAGTCGATCGTTTTGCCGAGGCCTTCCCTGAAATTATGTGCGGGGTACCATCCCAGGTCCTTCTTTATTTTCGATGAATCGATGGCATAGCGTTTATCATGTCCGGCACGGTCTTTAACAAAGGTTATTAGTTTTGCCGATTCGCCGGCCGGCCTCCCCAGCTTTTCGTCCATCAGTTCGCACAGAAGTTGCACCAGGTCAATATTCTTCCACTCATTACCCCCGCCTATATTATAGGTTTCACCGTGCACCCCTTTATGAAAAATAAGGTCAATGGCTGCCGCATGGTCTTCCACGTAAAGCCAGTCCCTTATATTTTCCCCCTTGCCGTAAACAGGGACGTCTTTTCCTGTTTTAATATTATTTATGGCCAGGGGGATAAGCTTTTCAGGGAACTGGTTGGGGCCGTAATTATTTGAGCAGTTGCTTATTACCACAGGTATTCCGTAGGTATTGAAATAAGCCCGCACAAAATGATCTGAACCTGCCTTGGATGCAGAATAGGGACTGCGCGGGTTGTAGGGAGTGTTTTCGGTAAAGAGTCCTTCCGGTCCCAGGGAGCCATATACTTCGTCTGTTGATATGTGGTAAAATATTTTTCCCCGGCTTTCATTCCATATTTTCCTGGAGGCATTAAGCAGGTTAACGGTGCCTGCAATATTTGTAAAGACAAATTCCCCGGGGGATGATATGGAACGGTCGACATGCGATTCAGCGGCAAGGTGTATTACCCCGTCAAAATTATATTTTACGAAGAGGGATAAAACGGCATCTTCATCTGTTATATCTGTTTTTTCAAACCTGTAATTATCAGCATTTTCAACGTCAGTCAGGTTCTGGAGGTTACCGGCATAGGTCAGTTTATCGGCATTTACGATAAGGTATGAAGGGTAGTTCCTTACAAAACGGCGGACCACATGTGAGCCTATAAAACCTGCTCCTCCTGTTATGAGTACTGATCTTTTCATATTATGCAGCTTGGTTATGCTATTATTTCATCTTGCGATAGTTCAGCTCCCAGTCCCATGCCGATTTCATTGCATCGTCGAGGCTATAGTGTGTTGACCATCCCATCTCCCTGTTTGCCAGCGAAGGATCGGCCCATATTTTTTCAATATCCCCCGGCCTCCTTTCGACAACACGGTATTTCAGCTTTTTCCCCGATACCCTTTCAAATGATTCTATGACTTCAAACACCGATACCCCCTGGCCTGTTCCAAGGTTAAAAACCTCATAGTTTTCCCTGTTTTTTCCTTCAAGCAGTCTTTTCAGGGCAACCACGTGGGCCTGAGCAAGGTCGACGACATGGAGGTAGTCACGTATGGCTGAACCGTCGGGGGTATCGTAATCATCGCCAAATACTTTGAGCTCATCCCTTATACCCGCAGCCGTCTGGGTAATAAAGGGCACAAGGTTTTCAGGGATGCCTGTTGGCAGCTCCCCGATATGTGCCGACGGGTGTGCACCGATAGGGTTGAAATACCTCAGGGATATTGCCTTTAAATCTTTACATGCCTTCATGGTATCCCTTATTATTTCCTCCCCTATCTGTTTCGTATTCCCGTAAGGGGAAAGAGCCTCCTGCACCGGAGAATCTTCAGAAACAGGCAGGTCGTCAGGTTGGCCGTATACAGTGCATGAAGAGGAAAAGACCATTGCCGGGATATTAAAGACCTGCATGCACCGCATCAGGTTTAAGAGGGATACCAGGTTGTTATGGTAATAGAGAAGGGGCTTTTCCACTGATTCACCTACGGCCTTGTAAGCGGCAAAGTGTATTATTGATTCAATATCGGGATTAAGGGAAAAAAATGCCTCCAGTCTTTCAGGCTTGCACAGGTCGATCTGTTCAAAGACAGGTTTCTTGCCTGTGATGCGTTCGATCCCGTCAAGTACCCTGATATCCGAGTTTGCCAGGTTGTCGATTATGTAGACCTCAAATCCTTCATTCTGCAGTTCCACAACGGTGTGTGACCCTATATACCCTGTTCCTCCCGTTACCAGTACTTTTTTATTCATATTTAAAGGCTCCAGTAAGTTAATTTAAAGGCTCCAGTAAGTTAAGTTTTTTATCTTACTCCTGTAAATGCCCTTGATGTCGACAACTATACCGTTCTCATCAAGCAGCTTGTCGAAATATTCTTCTTTGAGTTCAAGGTAGGGAGCATGACTGACTGCCACAATCACCGCGTCATATTTATTTCCAGGATTGTCTATCAGGTCGAGTCCGTATTCCTTCTTAACCTCACCGGGGTCTGCGAAGGGGTCCATGACGTCAACAAGGCATCCAAAATCGGCCAGCTCATCAATAACGTCAATCACCTTTGAGTTTCTGATATCAGTAACATTTTCCTTGAAGGTTATTCCGAGGACGAGTACCCTGGCTCCCTTGGGGCTCTTGGCTGCCGCTATTATTTTTTTCACGGTTTGTTTTCCCACGTATCCTCCCATGCTGTCGTTCACAAAGCGGCCTGAGTCGACCATCTGGGGATGATAGCCCAGTTCTTTGGCCTTGTATGACAGGTAATAGGGATCGACGCCGATACAGTGTCCTCCCACGAGTCCCGGGAAGAATTTCAGGAAGTTCCATTTTGTTCCCGCGGCTTCCAGTACCTCGTATGTATTGATGCCCATCCTGTTAAAAATTATTGACAGCTCATTCATGAAGGCAATGTTGATATCTCTCTGCGTATTCTCAATAATTTTTGCTGCTTCAGCCACCTTTATAGAGCTGGCCCTGTGTACGCCGGAATCAATTATCAGTTCGTAAGTCTTTGCTATTTCTTCTGCTGCATCCTCATCGCAGCCGCTGGTAACCTTTACTATTGAGGTAAGGGTATGCAGTTTGTCACCAGGGTTTATTCTTTCGGGTGAAAAACCGGCCTTGAAATCATCACGGTATTTAAGAGAGGAGAATTTTTCAAGCGCGGGTACGCAGTCTTCTTCTGTGCATCCCGGGTAAACGGTTGATTCATAAACCACGTAATCTCCTTTTTTCAGTATTTTACCTACGGTTTCAGATGCTGCCATTACAGGCCTGAGATCGGGGAGCTTATGCTTGTCTGTCGGAGTGGGCACCGCTATTATATGAAAAGAGGCTTCCCTGAGGTCTTCAGGATCTGTGGTGAAATGTATACTGACATTATTAAAGGCTTCATCGGGCACTTCCTCGTTGGGATCAACTCCCTTCTTCATACTTTCAACCCTGTCAGCCCGGATGTCAAAGGCAATTACATCTAATTTCCTTGCAAATTCGAGGGCTATTGGCAGACCCACATACCCCAGTCCTATAACTGATAATTTAGCCTTTTTTTCTACTAGTTCCCTGTACATTTTTATGATTTTTTATTTTAATATTCTATTTACAAGAGGGTGCATTTCGCCCTTCCCTGTACCGGGTTTACTGTTACGTATCTCATATACCGTTTGTACGGAATTACGGGCATCCTCCAGTCCGAATCCCTTACCTTCGAGAATATGCCTGTAAGTTTCGGTATGAAGATCAGTGAAGCCTCCGCTGAATTCAATTTCATTATCTTCAATGAGTATTGAGCGGTATGTTCTTTGCCCTTTCTTTTTTATTTCGTCAGGCAGGTCCCTGTGATCGATACTCAGGAACCATCTTACCCTGGCATTTTCCAGTTCGAGGTATCCTGCGGCTTTATTCTCTTCAAGGAGGTGCACATGATTATTTTGCACGTCACCGAAAACCCAGCCGAGCATATCGAAGAAATGAATACCTATATTTGTAGCCACTCCGCCTGATTTCTGAATATCACCTTTCCAGGAAAATTTATACCAGTTACCCCGGCTGGTGATATAGGTAAGGTCGATATCGTACTTGCTGTTCTTTTTCTCCTTCATTATTTTTTCCCTCAGAGCATAAACCGAGGAGTGTAGCCTCAACTGGAGGACCGTATACACTTTTTTCCCCGTATTTTTTTCTATTTCCTGCAGGGCATCAATATTCCAGGGGTTTAGGACTATGGGTTTTTCGCAGATGGCATCAGCCTGGTGCCTGAGGGCAAACCTTATATGTGAATCGTGAAGGAAGTTGGGAGAGCAGATGCTGACATAGTCCACCTTTATACCCGATCTTTTTAGTTTTTCAAAATGGCGGTCGAAGCGTTCAAATTCAACAAAGAAGTCGCTATCAGGGAAATAACTGTCAATTATTCCAACGCTGTCGAAGGGATCCAGGCTGGCAAGCAGCTTATTCCCGGTTTTTTTTATTGCTTCCAGGTGCCTCACCGCTATATAACCTGCCACTCCTATCAGTCCGAAATTATTTGACTTTTCACTCATGATGAGATATTTAATACTCGTATTACTATTCAATAATTTTAGAAACTTCGTTTTCCGAAAGCCGGTATTTCTCTCCGCTTTCGGGGCATACTGCTATATTTTCGTCATTGAATTCAAGCCTGTGTCCGTATTCACTCATCCAGCCGGCATGCCTTGCCGGGTTACCAATGACAAGCGAGTAGGGTTTAACTTCCTTTGTTACCACGGCACCGGCACCTATGAAGGCATACCTGCCTATATTGTGACCACATATTATGGTCGCATTTGCACCTATGCTGGCCCCTTTGCAAACAATAGTCCTGACATACTGGTCCCGCCTGATTACGGCACTCCTGGGATTAACTATATTGGTAAATACCATTGAGGGGCCGAGGAACACATCATCTTCACATATTACACCGGTATAAACGGATACATTGTTCTGCACCTTTACATTGTTTCCCAGTATGACCCCGGGTGAGATTACCACGTTCTGTCCGAGCTTGCATTTCTCACCCAGTTCAGCCCCGGTCATAATATGTGAAAAATGCCATATGCGGCATCCTTTACCTATTTTGCAGCCTTCGTCTATGACTGCTGTTTCGTGGGCAAAATAATCTTCCATGATCTATCTTTCTTCAAAAAAACTGTAAATATTATCACAAATATACTGTAACTGGTCAATTGTCAGTTCGGTATGCATGGGCAGCGAGAGTACCGAGGAGCAGAGGGAATTTGTCACAGGGAATTTTTCATCTTTCATGTCCGGGTATTTATAAGCTTTTTGCCGGTGCATGGGAACGGGGTAATATATCATGGATGGGATGTTTTTTGCCGCAAGATAATCGCGGAGCTTATCCCTTAGTCCGGGATTCGTTTTAATGGTATACTGGTGGAAAATATGGCTTGACTGGTTTGATCTTAAGGGTGATTCAATCCACTGCGCACGGCTTAACTGGCTGTCATAAAATGAAGCGGCATTCCTCCGGGAATTGTTGTATTCATCAAGATACCTGAGCTTGACTCCCAGTATGGCAGCCTGGATGGTATCGAGCCTTGAATTCACTCCTATATCATCGTGGCAGTACTTTATGGTGCTGCCATGGTTGGTAATGCTGCGCATGAGTTTTGCCAGCCTGTCCTCATTTGTAAATATGGCGCCACCATCGCCATAGCAACCAAGGTTTTTTGAGGGGAAGAAGGAGGTACAGCCAATATCTCCGATGGTACCGGCCTTTTGTCTGGTGCCGTCTGAAAATATATAGTCCGTTCCCAGGGCCTGGGCGGCATCTTCTATTATATAAAGATTATGTTTGCGTGCTATTTTAAGGATTTCCTCCATATCGGCTGACTGCCCGAAGAGGTGAACGGGTAAAATTGCCTTTGTTTTTGGCCCAATAGCCTTTTCAATGGCCCCGGGTGATATATTAAATGTATCAGGTTCGGGATCTACGAAGACGGGTTTAAGCCCCAGCAGGGCAATTACTTCCACGGTGGATATAAAAGTAAAATCGGTCGATATTACCTCGTCGCCGGGCTCCAGGTCAAGGGCCATCATTGCCACCTGCAGCGCATCGGTCCCGTTGGCGCAGCTTATTACATGCTTAACACCGAGGTAAGATGCCAGCTCTTCTTCGAAGCTTATCACTTCAGGGCCCCTGATGAAGGCAGAGGAATCAATCACTGACTGTATGGCAGAGTCAATTTCGTCTTTTATTCTATCGTACTGACCCCTAAGGTCGACCATCTTGAGTTCTTTCATTGCATTCCTTATTTTCAGGGATAGCTTAGGCGAAGATAATATTTAGATTGCTCAGATGAAATAATAATTCAAAGACTTTTACTATTTTTGTGACTAACAGAGGAGATATTATTATGAAAGACCTGAATCCGTTTATAAAAGAACTTTTATTCGGTAATGACTGTGTTATCCTTCCCGGTTTCGGGGGCTTTATAGGGAACTATACCCCTGCAAGGATAGACAGGGAGAGCCATACCTTTTATCCGCCGGTAAAATCCATATCCTTCAACAGCAAGTTAAGCCATAATGATGGCTTGCTCATGGGTAAAATATCCGGGGAAAAGGGTATGGGCTATGCTGACGCAAAACATCTTGTCGAGACTTATATCAGGGAACTCAGGGATAAGATTGAAAAGGGTGAACGCGTACACCTTGATGATATTGGTCATTTCCAGCTTAACGGGGAAGGCGGTATACAGTTTGAACCGGAGAATAACGTTAATTTTTTGCTCGACTCCTATGGCCTGTCACCTTTTACACGGGAGCCTGTTGAGGATTATGATATCTCAAAAGCAATCAGCCGCAGCCATGAGAGGGATCCCATTGTTATTGCCAACCACCGGAGGATGGTATGGAGGGCTGCAGTGGCCATACCCTTTGTCCTGGCACTGGTAATCGTTCCTCTCAGGACCGACCTTTTCAGGTCTGAAGCCGGACTGAACCCCCTTGCCAGGATTGAATTTGAGGAAATCAGGTCAGCCCAGGAAGCCCTGTTCAGGGAAATGCCCGTTACGAATCGTGAAGACGTCCTGGAAAAGCCTGATGCGGAGGCTGCGGTTCCGGATCAGGAGACACCTGTGCCAGCTGAGCCCCGGGACCTCAGGCCTTCTTCTGGCCAGACCCCGGAAGACCAGACCGTGGAAGGCCAGACCCCGGAAGGCCAGACCGTGGAAGCCAGGCCTGCACATCAGCAGGCAAAGGGTACCAGTGGTGCAGGCGTTTATTGCCTTGTTGTGGGAAGCTTCGGGGATGCCGGTAATGCAAACAGGCTCCTGAAGGACTTGGCTGCCAGGGGTTATAACGCTGAAATGGTGAAGGCAGCTAACGGTTTTTTCCGTGTTAGTGCCGAATCATTCGGCACCATGGAGGAAGCAAAAAGTAAGCTTTCAGGCATGAAAGAACCCTTCCCCGGGATATGGATATGGAAAAGACAATAACCTTATCTTATCCTGCTGCCGTTTTTTGTATTCGCCGGGGGAGCAATGAAGACCAGGCGGCCGTCGTCCTCCTCAGCCATCAGTATCATTCCCTGTGATTCAATGCCCTTGATCTTTCTTGGCTCAAGGTTTACAAGCAGCGATACTTTCATGCCCTTTATGGCTTCAGGCTCAAAATATTCAGCTATACCGGCGACTACGGTTCTTTTATCAAAACCGGTATCGAGTGTCAGCTGAAGAAGTTTCTTCGTTTTCGGGACCCTGGTGGCCTCAAGGATGGTGGCCGTTCGTATATCCAGCTTTGTGAAGTCTTCAAAACTAATATTGTCTTTCAGAGGCTCCGTCTCTTTAGTGGCACTGTCATTCAGTTTTTTCGTTTCCATAAGCTTGTTTACCTGTTTTTCTATCTCTTCATCTTCTATCTTCCTGAAAAGCAATCCCGGTTTATTGATCATGTGACCGGTTTTGAGAAGCTTATCACTGCCTGCCCTGTCCCATTGCAGCTTCTCTATATTCAGCCATTCCCTCAGTTTGGCTGTTGAAAAAGGGAGGAAGGGATCGAGGAGGATGGTAAGGTTTGCTGTTATCTGCAGGGATATGTTGAGAATTGTTTTAACCTTTTCTTTATCGGATCTGGCAACTATCCATGGTTCGGTATCGGCAAGATATTTATTCCCGAGCCTTGCCAGGTTCATAGCTTCTTTCAGGGCTTCCCTGAAGCGGAAAGCATCGAGCGAGGCCGCCACCTTCTCTTTCATTCCGGCCATTTCCCTCAGGACTTCCCTGTCATATTCATCCGTTGACGACATTTGCGGCACTTCACCATTGAAGTACTTGTGGGTAAGGACAAGGGACCTGTTGACGAAATTACCCAGTATGGCAACCAGTTCATTATTATTCCTTGCCTGGAATTCTTTCCAGGTAAAATCGTTATCTTTTGTTTCAGGAGCGCTGGCGCACAGGGCATAGCGCAGCACATCCTGCTCACCGGGGAATTCTTCCAGGTATTCATGCAGCCACACTGCCCAGTTACGGGATGTTGATATTTTATCATTTTCAAGATTGAGAAACTCGTTGGCCGGCACGTTTTCAGGAAGGATATATGAGCCTTCTGCTTTCAGCATAACGGGGAAGATGATACAGTGAAAAACTATATTGTCTTTTCCAATGAAATGCACCATCCTTGTCCTCGGGTCTTTCCAGTATTTTTCCCAGTCATCTGTAAGTTCTCGGGTGGCCGAGATATAACCTATGGGGGCATCAAACCACACATAAAGCACTTTTCCCCCTGCTCCGTCAACGGGTAGGGGCACGCCCCAGTCGAGGTCCCTGCTGACAGCCCGGGGCTGCAGTCCCTGGTCGAGCCATGATTTACACTGCCCGTACACATTGGGCTTCCATTCCTTATGTTCTTCAAGGATCCATTTCCTGAGCCATCCCTCATACTTATCGAGGGGCAGGTACCAGTGCCTGGTTTTTTTCATGACAGGCTTGGTACCGCTTACCATGGAACGGGGCTTGATAAGCTCAGTGGGATTCAATGATGTGCCGCAGTTTTCACACTGGTCGCCATAGGCAGCATCGTGCCCGCAATGCGGGCAGGTGCCCCTAATGTAACGGTCGGCCAGAAAACATCCGGCTTCATTGTCATAATACTGGTCGCTTGATTTCTCTATGAATGCACCTTTTTTATACAGGGTGCTGAAGAAATCTGAAGCCGTTTCGTAATGTATCTTCCTGCTCGTCCTTGAGTAGATGTCGAATTCTATTCCAAAATCTTCAAAGGCCTTTTTATTCAGTTCGTGGTAATGATCGACTATTTCCTGTGGCGTAACGCCTTCTTTCCTGGCTTTCAGTGTAATGGGCACTCCATGCTCATCCGATCCGCATATGGAGATTACATCCTCACCTTTGATCCTGAGGTACCTGGTATAAATATCGCTGGGTACATAAACCCCTGCCAGGTGTCCTATATGAATGGGCCCGTTGGCATAGGGCAGGGCTGAGGTAATGAGGTGTCTGTCAGGCTTCTTCATTTTATTTTGCATCAGATTCGTGAATTGGGACAAAGATAAGAAATTAATGTAACGATGGACTCATCTCCGCGGTATTCCATTTTCCTGCGAAAACCTCTTATCTTTGGGCTATGATGGAAAAAATGATTAAACCACCACTGCTGTCACGGGGCGACATGGTAGCTCTTGTCGCTCCTGCGGGCCTTGTGGAGAGGGATGATATAGAAAATGCAATCAGGAAAATTGAATCCTGGGGTCTCGAGGTATCACGTGGTGAACACCTTTATGAAAGGTATGGGATATTTGCCGGGACCGATCAACAGCGTCTGTCAGATCTTCAAAAGGCCCTTGATGACACCGGGATAAAGGCTGTGATATGTGCCAGGGGAGGTTATGGCATGTCAAGGATAATAGGCAGAATTGATTTCAGCACCTTCAGGAAGAATCCCAAATGGATAGTTGGCTACAGTGATATAACGGTATTGCACCTTTTCCTTAATTGCCGGAGCCGTGCATTTACGCTGCATGGCGAAATGCCTCTTAATTACCATAAGGCGGAGGGTGGTTCGCCGGGTCTTGAGACATTAAGGAAGGCACTCTTTGAGGGTCCGCAGGATTATGAATGGGAGACGGGGTTAGTGCGGGAAGGAGAGGCCGGAAGCATCCTGGCAGGAGGGAACCTTTCCCTTATATATAATCTTATGGGTAGCGGGATAAAGAACTGCCTTAAAGGGAAGATACTGTTTATCGAGGAGAAGGGAGAGTATCTGTATTCATTTGACAGGATGATCACCGGTCTTGCGCTTGCGGGTGTTTTTAAGGACATCAGGGGCCTGATAATTGGCGGGCTCACAGATATGAAGGAGTCCGATGTAAAATATTCTTGTGGGGCCGCGGATATAATAATGGACTGTGTAAAGGATTATTCTTATCCCGTGGCTTTCGATTTTCCGGCAGGTCACATCAGTGACAACAGGGCGCTTGTTCTGGGAGCCCCGGTAAGCTTTAAAGTAAGGAGTGGCCTTGCCTCCGTTCAGTATTAAGGGTGGTCAGAAAGCTGCCAGCAAGAGGTTGATATCCTTTGACAGGAGGTTAAATTTCTGCCCCAGTGTTTCATTAGTAAGTATGCCCTTATAAACATAAACACCTTCAGTAAGTCCTGAATTGCTTTTCAGCATTATATCCAGGCCTCCCTGGTCGGCCATTTCCTGTATAAGGGGTGTAAATACATTGCTCAGTGCTATTGATGCGGTTCTTGCAACCCTTGAGGGCAGGTTCCAGGCAGCAAAGTGTATCACACCGTGTTTTTCGTAAACCGGGTCCTTCAAATCCCTGCATTCGATTGTTTCAATGCACCCGCCCCTGTCGAGGCTCAGGTCTATCAGGAAGGATCCTTTTTTCATTTTCCTGACCATGTCTTCTGTTATATGGTACCATGGTCTCAGGTCTTCAATCTGTATTGCCCCGATAAGCACATCGGCTGATTTAAGGGCTTTATGAAGCACCTGGGGGTGGTATACGGAAGTCTGAAGCCGCTGGCCCAGTAATGACTGGAACTTTCTGAGCCTGTGGACCGAGTTATCAAATATTTTCACCTCGGCCCCCAGCCCGAGTGCAGCCCTGGCTGCATATTCACCGGCCGTGCCGGCACCGATTATTACAACCTCGGTGGGCGTTACACCCGATATCCCGCCCAGCATGACCCCCTTGCCGCCATACTTGTTGCTGAGATATTCCGATGCAATGAGCACGGCTGTCACACCGCTGATCTCGCTCATCGACTCAACCACGGGCAGTTCATCGTTCCTGTCACGGATCCTTTCAAAGGCAATGGCGGTGATATTTTTCTGCATCATGCCGGTAAGGGCGGACCTGTCCTGTTTGAGCACTTTAAGGAAGGACAACACGGTGCTCCTGTCGCGAAGCTTCTTAATCTCTTCCGGGGAGAAGGGAGCAACCTTGATTATGAGGTCACAATTGAATACTTCATCGCCGGTTTTCGTTATCAGTGCCCCGTTTTCACTGTAATCATTATCGGAGTAATTAGCGCCCTTCCCGGATCCCTCCTGGACATAAACCTGGTTGCCTGCTTCAACAAGGATATTTACAGCTTCGGGTGTAAGGGGAATGCGTTTTTCATTATCATCTGACTCACAGGGTATTCCTATGCTCACCTTTTTCTTTTTCAGGCCTGTCTCGAGCAGCTCTTCCTGGGGCATAAGAGCCGTACTGGAAATATATTTTTCCTTCTTTTGCTTCTCCTGCATATACCGGGCTTTAATTGATGAAACCAAAGGTAAAAAAATAATTGATCCGGAGCAATAGAATTATGCGGGGGCAGATACGGCAGGGGCTACTAATGCAAGGCGGGGATTTCTACTGTGCGGCTGTTATCAGGATTAACTCTTATATAAACCCTTAAAGTCTCATCAGGCAGGAGGGCTTCCACTTTTTCAGGCCATTCCATGTAACACCTTCTTCCTGATGCCAGGTATTCTTCAAAACCGAAATCATAAACTTCTTCCTGTTTTTTTATCCTGAAGAAGTCAAAATGGTATAATATTTCATTGCCGGCAGTCAGGTATTCATTCACCAGTGTGAAGCTGGGGCTTGTCGCTGTATCTGTAATGCCCAGCTTATTACATATGGCTTTTATCAGGCTTGTTTTACCTGCTCCCATTGAACCGTAAAAAGCAAAAATATTGAAGCCTTCAGTATGTTTAATAAATTCCTCTGCGGCCCGGTCAAGCTGGTCAGTATTTTCAATAATAATCTGCATGTATCATTAATTTGATTTACTTAGGCTCAAGGCTTACTACCGGGATAAGCATTTCCTGCATAGAGATGCCCCCATGCTGGAAGGTGTTCCTGAAGTATTTTACGAAATGGTTATAATTATTTGGATAAACCAGGAAGTCATAGTTGCGGGCAAAGATATACCTTGATGAAATGTTTGATTTTGGCAGGCCTGCCCTGTTGGGGTCGGTTAATTCAAATACTTCCGACGAGCGGTAATCGAGGTTCCTTCCCAGTTTATACCTCAGGTTTGTCGAGGTGTTCCTGTCGCCTGTCACTTTAACGGGATTGTTTACCTTAACAGTGCCGTGGTCTGTACTTATTATTACCTTTACCTTTTCCGTGCTGAGATACTTAAGCAGGTCATACAGGGGTGAATGCATAAACCAGGAATGGGTAAGTGACCTGTAAGCGGGTTCATCACCGGCAAGATCCCTGATCAGTTCTATTTCAGTGCGTGCATGGGAAATAAGGTCAACAAAATTATACACCAGTACATTCAGATCGTATACAAAAAGATCCGAAAGGCTTTCGTTTATCTTATTACCTGCCGCATTGCTGCTTATCTTGTGATATTTGCATCTGACAGCAAGCGGGAGTCGCCCCAGTTGTTTATTAAGCAGCTCACCCTCGTTCCGGTTCTTCCCCTCATTTTCATCGTCATATACCCACAATTCCGGGTAACGTTTCTGTATTTCTACCGGCATCAATCCACTGAAAACAGCATTTCTCGAGTACTGTGTTGCAGTGGGCAGTATACTGTAGTAAACCGATTCACCGGTGATCCTGTACATTGGCGTCAGCTCTTCTGATATTACCTTCCAGTGATCATAACGCAGGTTATCAATGACTATGAAAAACAGCCTGTTCGTTTTATCAAGATGGGGAAATACCTTTTCTCTCATGAGAGCGGGACTCATAAGGGGTTTATCATTCCCGTCGCCGAGCCATGATAAATAGTTGGATGAGACAAAGCGTGAAAAGGCATTGTTTGCTTCCTGTTCCTGCATAAGGAAAATATCTCTCAGGTTGGCATCAGTAGTTTTATCAAGCTGTATATCCCAGTAGACAAGCTTTTTATAAATATCTGCCCATTTCTCCGGTGTATCGGCTTCACCTATAAGCTGGCTTATTCTGTTGAAATCACTCCGGTAATCACTTGTTGTTTTCTCCGTCACTATTCTCCGGCTGTCGGTATTTTTTTTCAGGCAAAGAAGTATCTGGTTTGGTTTTACCGGTTTTATCAGGTAATCGGCTATATGTGCACCTATTGCATCATCCATGATATTTTCTTCCTCGCTTTTGGTAATCATGACAACGGGTACGGCAGGTCTTATCTGTTTTATCTGCTTAAGGGTGTCAATGCCGCTCATTCCCGGCATATTCTCATCAAGAAAGATAATATCGTAATTATTGTCACGCACCAGGTCCAGGGTATCATTGCCGTTTGTGCATGTTTCAACCTCATAACCCTTTTCAGTCAGGAAAATGATATGAGGCTGCAGGATTTCAATCTCATCATCGGTCCAGAGGATGCGTATTTTTCTCATACTGTTGCAAAGGTATATCACCTGAGGTAATTTTCCCTGAAAAAGAGATAATATCTGTCGGGATTCCTGTCGGACAGGAAGCTTTCATAGTTGGATGAGCTTATGACGAAGGTAAGCACTTCATCCTTCCCGGTGGTTCCGAGTATCTCCTGTGGTTTGAAATTATTAAAATATTCCATTGCAGAATTAATATTCCCGAAGGGGCCTATTGCTATCATTATGTATTCATTGGCCACAAGCTCTCCGCGGGTGTTATAATTCTGGTTGGTATAGTTATCAATATTGTAATTTATGACGTCAAAGGTAAACCTGTTCATATCGAGGCTTTCATCTTTGAGTATCATAATAAACCTGAAGGGTGGTGAATTCAGGGTGTCATAGAGCTGGACGGCTATCTCTCTTTCTTCCTCTGTCTTCAGTTCCGGTATTTCACTGTCAAGGTAAGCTATCAGTTCCGATGCCCTCCCGGCTTCGTCTGTCCCGGGGTACCGGTCTCTTATTGCACGCAGCTCTTCCCTGAGGATTTTTTCGCTTACCGAGGGAGCCATGGCATAGGCTTTCAGGAGCATGAATTTAGGTAGCATTTCTGAATCAGGGAATTCATCCACGGCCCTGCTGCATATATCAATCACTCTTTCCGAATTTCCGTTTTTCCATTCCCTGAATGCTTCTTTATATATTTCTTCAGCCCTTTTTTCCTCTTTCATTCTTGATTCCAGGTAGCCGGGGTCAGACACTATCCTGGCGTATTCACTTTCAGGGTATTTGTCGATAAGCTGTTGCTTATAGGTATTGGCCAGGCGGATATCGCTTTTTTCATTTATCCTGTATAGTTTGTACAGAGCCTCGGGGAGCCTGTAGTGACCGGGGAACCTGGTCATAAAAGTCCGGTATGCCTCGTTTGCCTTTTCGGTGTCATTGAATTTCTCAGAATAGACACGAGCTGAATTATAGAGTGCATCGGCAATCATTGTATCTGACACAGCTACCAGGGAATCGTTCAGCGGAAGTTTCCTGAGGTAATATTCTTTTGATTTAATATCTGTTTCAGGACTGATATATTCTTCTGCCTGGTCCGGGCTGCCATCCATTGAACCGCTGATGGCCCCTGTTGTAGATTTGTTCCGCCGCCGCCAGTTATCTTCCAGTTCCCTGTCACCCCACCTGTTGCGAAACTCTGTCCGCCCGAAGGTAAGAGCCTGCTGGTTGTAAAAATACCACTGTCCGTCAATATCAGTCCTTTCCCTGAATCTCCTCTGGCTTTCATAGAACTCTCCCATATTGTACCTGTCATCCACTGACCTGCCAGCCAGCCTTTCTTCTTCTGTTTTTCTTATTATACCGTTTATGATATTGTCAATTTCGCCGGGGCTCAGTGAGGCAACATATTGCAGGCTGTCCTGGGTACTTATTATGTCGAGATAGCCGGTAAGTTCATTCAGGTTCAGAGACCTTGCATAGTAATCGCTGTACCCCGGGTAGTCCCTGTCAAGGAAGGTAACGGCGCTATCGTAATACATCTGTGAGACCCGGTAGTCAGGTTTGTCGAAATAATGCCGGGCGAGCATCAGGTATGATCTTCCTTTCTGGTTATTATTGGAGGTACTGGCAACTGCTGACTGTTTATAATATTCAAGTGCTTCTTCTGTTTTCCCTTCACGCATTGAGAGGTTACCGTGGGCAAAGTATATCTGGTCGCGGTATTCATTGTTTTTGGCATCGCGAAGAAGCCTGTTCAGCTCTTTTCTTATATCCTTTATATCACCTGCTTCCACATCGAAGACGCCCGCATGGCTTATTTTTGCATTAAACTCCATCTCATATGGAGGATTAAGCCTGAGCACTTCTTTATAATACTTCGTAGCCAGTTCGGTGTTTCCCGTTTCCTCGTATAGCCTGGCCAGTATGTATGCCGGCCGGTTTTTATCTTTCTTGCCCGACAGGTTCTCAAGGGAGGCAGACAGGGGTTCAATGGCATTTTCATACCTGTTCTGCCTGATGTTCATATCGGCGAGGGTAAGATAATAATCCGCCCTTATTTCCCTGTCCAGTGTCTGTGGCTTCATATCCGTGAGCAGCCTGTTTGCCTCGGCATAATTAGCCATTTCGTTGTATGTCCTTGCCAGCCAGATATATGACCATGCTTTCATCTTTTCATCATGCGTCTCCCGTATATTATAAAGAAAAGTGATCCTGGCATTGTTCAGGTCATGTTTCATCAGGTAGGCTTTGCCCATCAGCAGGTAGCTGTTGTCTACCCATTCATTGTATTCTTTTCTGTCATAAAACTCCTTTTCTTTATCACTCAGGGACTCTTTGCTGTCCATTTCGGGCTTTGCCGTCAATGAGTGCAGGCTAATCAGTTTTGATGTTTTTTGTATTACTCTCTCCATATCCCCGGTGGCTGTCCTGGCAGCATCAGCATCGCTGTATTCGAAAACAGGTAATATGGTTGAATAATCATCTTTATAGGCTTCCTTAATCCTGTTCATACCCTCGCGGTACGATTCAGAGGCATTGAAATAGATATTGTAGTTTGAAGTGAGGTTATGGTAAAAGCGGCTGAGGCTGGTGTTTTTTTCAACGGAGCATGAGGCTGCCATAAGGCAGGAAGCCAGCATAATAAGCACCTTATTTGACTTAAGACATTTTCCCAAATCAATTACTTTATTGTATTAACTGTCAAAATTGTTAAATAGTATATTAACAGCCGGGAATTTGATCAATTACAGGTTTATACGGCAAGCACCCCTGCTATTTCAGGCACTTCTTTCATAAGAGCCTGCTCAACACCGCCTTTCAATGTTTGTGTACGGAAGGGGCATCCTTCGCATGCGCCTGTCAGTTTCACTTTTACCATCAAATCGTCTGTAATATCAACAAACTCTATATCGCCTCCGTCAGACTGGAGGTAAGGCCTGAATTTTTCGAGAGTTTCCTTTACCCTCGACCGGAGGTTGTTTAATGTGCTTTCTTCCATATTTATTTTAGTGATTAACATGCACTTTCTGCGTTGGGCCCTGTCTTTTGTTTCTTTCTTCCGTTGCGGCAACCAGTTCCATTGCCAGTTTTTCGAAAGCTTTTCCAATGGCATCATCTTGCAGGGCAACGGGCAATCCGCTGTCGCCACTTTCGCAGATACCCTGTACCACGGGTATCTGTCCCAGCAAGGCTATGTTCATGTCTTCGGCAAGTTTTTTACACCCTTCCTTCCCGAAGATATAATATTTATTATCGGGCAGTTCAGCAGGGGTGAACCATGACATGTTCTCAACCAGTCCAAGAATCGGGACATCTATCTTTTCATTGCGGAACATGGATATTCCCTTTATGGCATCGGCCAGTGCCACTTTCTGCGGAGTGGATACTATAACAGCTCCCGTAACACCCACCTCCTGGACAAGGGTCAGATGTATATCGCTTGTTCCCGGGGGGAGGTCAACAATGAGGAAGTCGAGTTCACCCCATTCGCCCTGTCCGAGCATCTGTTTCAGGAAATTTGATGCCATGGGCCCGCGCCATACCACGGCGTCATCCTGTGATACAAAATAACCCACTGACAATACCTTTATGCCGTATTTTGTAACAGGCACAACAACTTCTTTTTCCCCGTCCTTCCGGATACCCGGTCTTTCATTTTCGGTAGCGAGCATTTTAGGCGCTGAGGGGCCGAAGATATCGGCATCGAGCAAACCAGTTGCATAACCCTGTCGTGCCAGGGCAACGGCGGTATTTACTGCTATGGTCGATTTACCCACACCGCCCTTGCCTGATGCTATTGCTATAATATTCTTCACCCCAGGGACAAGCTCCGAATCAAGTCTTTTAGTCTTCACCCTGGGCACAGGGCTTTTTATTTCAACTGATGAAACTACGGTTTCGGGCCCGAAAGCGTCTTTGAGGGCTTTTACGCATGCATGTTTCAGAGACGATGCAACGGGATCTTTCTGCTTATCAGTCTTGAGTACAATTACAATACCATCGGCGGTATGTTCAGCTTTTTCCACCATGCCAAGACTGACAATGTCTCCTTTACCCGGGTATTTAACATTTTTCAGTACTTCTGTTATCTGTTCAACTGTATACATTTTATTAAAATTTAGCGCTTGTTTTTATTTAAATTAAATATAAGGAAGCAAGTTTAAGGATTTTTTTTCTAAGCTCAAAGGACTAATACAGTTCTGTTGAGGGGTCCCAGAATTTCTCCTTAAAATTAAGTATCCTGTCATTCTCAATGATTGCACCCTCATTCTCAAGCAACTGTTGCATGGTGCTGGAATTACCGAAATGGTGCTTCCCGGTAAGGAGGCCGTTCCTGTTAACTACCCGGTGTGCCGGGATATAAACTTCCATTGTATGACAGTTATTAAGGGCCCAACCCACCATTCTTGCTGATCCTGGGGCAGCGATATATTTTGCTATTGCTCCGTACGACGTGACCCTTCCGTAAGGAATTTTTGCGGTTATTTCATATACTTTCTGAAAGAAGGAACTACCGGTCATCATCAGGTTTAGGTTCATTAACGGGCTTTGAAATATCAGGCCTGAAGCAGATATAAGTTATTTTCCTGCCTTCATCCAGGAACATCTGTTCATAGTGTGTCCTTATCTGAAGTATATCATTAATGTTTTTTTCTGCATACAGGTCATCTGTATTCCTTATTATTTCCAGTTTATTTTCACTTATTAGCTTCAGTGTATAGTCATATAATTCGCGGCTGTCTGTTTTAAGGTGTATGAGGCCTTCTTTTTTCAGGAAGGAGCGATAATGATTCAGAAAGCGCGGGCCTGTCAGCCTCTTTTTGTTTCTTCTTTTTTTCAGCTGGGGATCGGGGAAGGTTATCCATATCTCATCCACTTCCCCTGTGTCGAAGAACGATTCTATCAGTTCAATCCTTGTTCTCAGGAAACCGACGTTGGTAATTGCTTCCCTGATTGCAGTCCCGGCACCCTTCCACATCCTTGCACCCTTGATGTCAATTCCCAGGAAGTTTTTACCGGGGCATTGCCTTGCCAGGCCAAGGGTATATTCTCCCTTACCGCAGCCCAGTTCAAGAACGAGAGGATTGTTATTACCGAAAAAATCATTTTTCCATTTTCCTTTGAGCGCATGGTTTTTCCTGAAAACATCTTCGAAGCGTGGCTGCAAAACATTTGGATATTCTTCCATGTCGGCCCATTTCCTTATTTTGTTCTTAGCCAAGGCTTTCCGGGTTTTATTATTTTCTTTTAACAATCTGCAAGCCTATGTCAGTGACGCCCTCAAGGTTTTCTTCCCGCATGCCGTGCTGAATACTGAATTCATATGTTCCTTTTTCAGGGAACAGTACATTGGTCTTGAAAGGAAGCGATAAGTCGTTTATATCACCGAGCCCTGATCCATACCAGTTCCCTTTTTCATCGGCCAGGAAATATTCAACAGTGTCTTTTATGCTGTAAGCGCCAGGGGAGGAGGTTTTAATGAAAAGAAACAGGTTACGGTAGGGATATGAGTTGGTGGTACGAATCAGGAAGTTTACATCGTAAGCACTGGTGGTATCTGTTACGGGAGCCCTGAATGTTATAATATTGCCTGCATTCCAGGTATAGTCGGGGATTTTCTCACTTTCCGAATAAATGCTTCCCGTGTTACATGAAAACATTATGGACGATGCAATCAGGAAAGATATTATTAAAGGGACCGGCCTATCTTCTTTTTTCATTTTTATTTTTCCTTTTTCCCCGTTTATTTTTTTGCAGCTTTCTACCTTTTTTCTTCTCGAACCGGGTCAGGCTGTCATTTCCAACAACATTGCCGAAACTCATGGTTTTGTCATCATCATACAAATTTTCAATAAGAGCGGGAGGTTTTTCCCCTCTGTTATTCATTTGTTGTATTTCCCTGACTCTTTCCACCGGGAGGGCAATTATATTAACGGGATTATCCCTGTCGAAGGAGTACCAGTATATTCCCTTGTATATTTCCATTTTTACGAACCATGCTTTGCCTTCCAGGGTTTCCAATGGCTCTTTGGAAGGGAATGATTTCTGTTTATCGACATAGCAGTCGAGTTCATAATTAAGGCAGCATTTCAGCTTGCCACACTGGCCTGCCAGTTTTTGGGGATTAAGAGACAGGTCCTGGCACCTTGCATAGGCGGTTGTAACCGACACAAAATTCGTAAGGTAAGAAGAGCAGCACAATTCTCTTCCGCACGAGCCTATGCCTCCTATTCTGCCGGCCTCCTGCCGTGCACCTATCTGCCGCATTTCTATCCTCACCCTGAACTGTTCGGCAAGCACCTTTATCAGTTGCCTGAAGTCGACCCGTTCATCAGCTATATAGTAAAATATTGCTTTTGTCTTATCTCCCTGGTATTCGACGTCTCCTATTTTCATATTGAGCTTAAGGTCCTCTGCAATCTTCCTGGACTTTAGCATAGCCGGTATTTCCTGGCTCATGGCTTCTTCCCATTTTTCTATGTCAACGGGTTTGGCCTTGCGGTAGATCTTTTTTATTTCATCGGGTGTCGGGGCTGCTTTTTGCTGCTTTAATTTTGAATTCACCAGTCTGCCGGTCATTGACACCCTCCCGATATCATGGCCGGGTGAGGCTTCAACGGCAACAATATCACCTTCTTCAAGCCTCAGTTTATTTACATTGCGGTAGAATGCTTTTCGTGTGTTCTTGAACCTGACCTCCACTATATCGGTCTCAATCCCTGGATCGGGTATGTCTGAAAGCCAGTTTATGGAATTCAGCTTATGGTTGTCATGCCTGTATATTGAACTTAACGGAGTGTAATTCTCCTCATCCTCTATCCTGTTCTCCTCACTGTCCATTGTCTCTCTTTTTTTAATCCCCGGCAATCAGGGGATGAATTTATATAGTGTACGGGTCTTTACTTTACAGTGCGGCAAATTTAATTATAATTTGATTTAATATCAATTATTACAGGACAGCAAAATGGTGATCTATCGCAACATGCCTGTAACCCTGAGGGCAAGGTCGAGGAAGATAATTTTTGGATTGCCGTTTGCCGCTATATGTGTATAGGCTGATGAAAATTCACCCTTCAGTGCGGCAATATTATTATTGTTAATGAAGGGATTGAATTTTCTGGCAAATTCAGCTTCCTTTCCTTCGAGAAAAACCAGCTTATCGTCATTCCCGGCAATATTAAGGATGTAATTTTCACGAAGCTGCGACAGGGAGAAGCCAAGGAATCCTTTTTGGGCCTCCCTGCCCCTGGTGGCTATTTCTTCAGACCATTCGGCCAGGGCCGGTATATCCCTTTTATATGCCAGCCTCATCAGTTCAATGAAGCTGGACAGGTTTTCTTTCCTTGATTCATTTTCTTCAATAAATTCCACAGCCCTCAGGTAGTTGCCCTGTGAAAGGTGGGCTATCATGTCAGCCTTAGGTCCGTCCAGCCTGCAGCTTTCCTGAAGATGCTCCCTGAGTGCTTCCCTGCTTATTGAGGGTATCCTCACAAACTGGCACCTCGACATTATGGTGGGTAATATAAGGTCAGGTTCCTCAGACACCAGGAGGAAAAGGGTTTTGTCAGGCGGTTCTTCAATAAGTTTAAGTAACTTATTTGCCGTGGAAACATGCATTCTTTCAGGCATCCATATTATCATTATCTTATAATCAGACTCATAAGTCTTAAGGCTCAGTTTCTTGATGATCTCCCCGGCCTCTGTGGCATAAATGAGACCCTGCTGGTTCTTCACCCCTATACGTTCAAGCCACTGGTTAAGGCTGAAATAAGGTGATTTGTTCACGAAGTCCCTCCATTCGCCTATGTAATTGTCACAAACCGTTTCCCCTGATCCCTTGTTTATTACCGGGAAAACAAAATGGAGGTCAGGATGAACCAGCTTAGCGTACTTGATGCATGAGGGGCAGGCACCACAGGAATCATTCCCCTGCCTGTTCTCGCATGAGATATATTGTCCAAAGGCAATTGCAAGGGCCAGCTTGCCGCATCCCTCCGGACCGGCAAAAACCTGGGCATGGCTTACCCTTTCCTCTTCAACCGACCTGGTCAGTTTATGGATGATTTCTTCCTGTCCTATTACCCCGGTAAACTTCATTTCGCTGTCTTTAAATCAGAACAAAAATAGAAAATTAGATTCATTTTTAATGAAAATATCGTAGGTTTGTATGTCGTTGTAATAATATGGTTTATAATATTTTAATATGTTTATATCATTAACTGACAGGCCTTTGGTGTAAGCCGGGTATTCATGGCCTTAATCTGAAACAAAAAATAATAACACCGATGAAGAAAATTAACAGTTATAATTTTAAGGATAAAAAAGCTATAGTAAGAGTGGATTTTAATGTTCCTCTCGACAGTGACTTAAAGGTAAGCGATAATACCAGGATAAGGGGAGCCCTGCCAACAATTAAAAAGATTGTTGAAGACGGGGGAGCGGCTATCCTTATGTCGCATCTGGGCCGTCCAAAGGAAGGACCCGAAGAGAAATTCTCCCTTAAGCATGTTATCCCCGAACTGGAAGAACTTACCGGAAGAAAGGTCAAATTTGCACCTGACTGCATAGGCGATGATACATTGAAAATGAAAGAAAACCTGGAGCCGGGCGATATATTATTGCTTGAGAACCTAAGATTTTACAGGGAAGAGACCGGGGGTGATGAGAACTTTGCTTCCATGCTGGCAGAAGGATGCGATGTATATGTGAATGATGCTTTTGGTACGGCACACAGGGCCCATGCTTCAACAACGATCATAGCCCGGTTTTTCCCCGGGGAAAAACTTTTTGGCTTCCTCATTGAAAATGAGCTGGATAGTATGGACAAGCTTATGCATAATCCGGAAAAACCCTTTACCGCAATTATGGGTGGAGCAAAGGTTTCTGACAAGATACTTATAATTGAAAATCTGCTGGACAGGGTGGATAACCTGATAATAGGAGGAGGGATGGCTTACACATTTATCAAAGCACAGGGCGGGGAAACAGGAGATTCACTTTGCGAGGAAGATAAGCTTGACCTGGCCCTGGATATTATGGGAAAGGCTCAGAAAAAGAATGTAAACATTTACCTTCCGGCAGATAGTGTTAACGCTGATAAATTCGGTGCGGATGCAAAAACAATGGTCTCTGACTCAGCATCCATTGATAAGGGATGGATGGGTCTTGATATAGGTGAAAAAGCAGTTAAAGAATTTGCTTCAGTAATCAGGGACTCAAAAACAATATTGTGGAACGGCCCCATGGGCGTTTTTGAAATGGAAAAATTCTCCCGGGGGACCAGTGAAATTGCAAGGGCTATAGCCGAAGCAACATCCGGGGGAGCTTTCAGCCTTATCGGCGGCGGCGATTCAGTGGCGGCAATTAATAAAAACAGGCTGGCTGACAGGGTCAGTTATGTTTCAACGGGAGGAGGCGCCATGCTTGAATATATGGAGGGCAAGGTACTGCCGGGTATTGCAGCAATCAGGGGAGACGGGGAATAAAGAGATATGAAGCAGACAATTCGCATATTCTACCTGCTTGGGCTGATAATTATTTCAGGCCTGATGGCATCATGTGATAAGGAACCGGAAAGCGTAATCGCGGGGGAGTTTACCATAGATAATGCCCTGTATGGTTTTGGTCCGTATTATGCCATTGGCTTTTCATTTGAACAGGGATGTAAAGTGCAGACAAACGAAGCACCTGAACCCGATATTACAGTGCATGCCAGGACAGATGCCCGGGGCGCTGTCTCGGGCGCCTACCTGGATACACCCAACCTGGTCCCTTCATTTGCCCTGGCCGGCGATTTCGCTACGGGAACAGCAGCAAAAACTTTTTTTGATGCACTCCTGACAATAGGTTCATACACATGGACTCTCTTTGCGGATGATATAAGTGAGAACCAGGTTTACATATTTAAAACAAGGAAAGAAAACTATGTCAAGTTCAGGATTAAAAACCTGGTGCTGAGCGATACAGATGACGGTCCATATGCGGAGGTTAACATTGAGTGGAGAATACAGGCCGACGGTTCAACTACTTTTTCACAGTGATGGATCCACCGGTAAGGAAGGTGTTTAATATATCGTCTGAGAGCGATTTTGAGGAAGCAGCCATGGAAATATTCAGGTTCCAGGCTGAGAACAATCCTGTTTATTCCCGCTGGATAAATGAACTGGGGGTGGATTATCAGAGGGTGGAAGGAATAGATGAAATACCCTTTCTTCCAATTACGGTCTTTACTGATCATAAGGTGCTGGCAGCCGGCCTTAAGGCTGAAAAAGTATTTTTAAGCAGTGGTACTACGGGCATTAAAAGGAGCAGGCATTATGTTGCCGACCCCGGTATTTATGAACAAAGCTTCACCCGGTGCTTCAGGATTTTTTACGGAGAGCCGTCTGATTATATAATACTGGCCTTGCTGCCATCTTACCTTGAAAGGGAAGGATCATCCCTGGTATATATGGCGGATGGCCTTATTAAACAAAGCGCTTCCCCTCTCAGCGGCTTCTTCCTGGATGATTACCCTGCACTGGAAGAAAGGATTAAAGAAGCAGGGGATGGGGCCGGGAAAATTATATTGCTGGGCGTGGGTTTTGCGCTCCTGGATTTTGCTGGGCACTCTGATATAAGCCTTAAAAATAATATAGTAATGGAGACAGGCGGGATGAAAGGAAGGAGGAAAGAGATGATAAGGGAAGAGCTTCATTCAGTACTCCGGAAAAGCTTTAAGATTGACAGTATTCACTCGGAATACGGGATGACGGAACTGCTCAGCCAGGCTTATTCACAGGGAGGAGGGATATACAATACCCCTCCCTGGATGAAAATACTGATACGAGACCCCCATGATCCCTTTGCCTATCTTCAGTCCGGCAGGACGGGAGGTGTTAATATCATCGACCTGGCCAATATTTATTCATGCTCATTTATCGAAACCTCAGACCTTGGGCTGGCTCACCCCGATGGTAGCTTTGAGATTACAGGACGCTTCGACAATTCCGATATCAGGGGATGTAACCTGATGGCCATGTAGTGGGCGTGAAGATTCAGATGTTCAGGGTTTTGCGGATTGAGAGGTTGAAAAGTCAACCTCCTGGCCTCAAAACCAAAAAACTAAATTCCCAGTTTTTCCCTTATGCCGGCGGGCACTGCATCCTTATGAACCATGATGAATATCACCTTGGCCTTAACATAGCTTTCTGACATATTGAGGTAGCCGCCGAAAGTATTGCGATCGGTGCCCCATGAGTTTTTGGTGATATAGTATTTTGTTCCGTTCTGGTCCTTAACAATACCCGTGACATGCATCAGGTGATCATCTGTTGTGGTGAAAGCCTCATACCACTGCTGCCTGATCTCCTGTGTAACATCTATTTCAGGCAGGGGTTTGTCAAAACTGTATCCTTCATCAGATCTGCCTCTGGCTATATTCTCAAACCGGGCCCTGTCAGTTTCTGAGAGGTCTTCCATCTTGTCAACATCAGGATTGATAGCCACCCCGTTGGCATGGGAGAATCCCTTTTCGCTGACATCACCGTCCCAGTTCACCGTGTATCCGTTTTCAAGGGCATAGTCCATTATTTCGATCAGTTCATCAATCGGTACATTGTACATCTTTTCATGCCTCCAGTTGTCCGGAACTTCAATCAGTCCTTCGGTATAGAAGGGGAAATGAGAGAAGGAAGTGATTTCGACATAATCATCAGGATCAATGCCAAGGCTCTGGGCAAAACTACCGGGCGAGTATGTTCTGCCTTTATAGTCAAAGGATGAAGGGATCTCACCAAGGTAGGTATCCAGTACTGCATCAACTATCTTGTGATACTGCTCACTCTGGTGCCTTCTCTGTACGGGTACTTCAGCTATGGCGTTGATGAAGCCCTGCAATTCACTGTGATTATGTGTTTCCGAGTCATAATTGATACCCGTATACACTTCTTCGGGTACCATTCCGTGTTCCTTGAAAACCTCCAGCCAGTCATGGGCCAGGCTGCCGGGGCCCAGATTGCCTTTACCCCTGCGGAGGTAGTTATCCTGGAGCCTGTCGACATAATTATGTCGCACGATAAACATTTCGGAAAGATCATACTCGCCTTTACCAGTGCGAAGCAGTTCTGATTCCATAAATGAAGTTGTGGCGAAGCACCAGCAGGTACCCGTACGTGACTGGTTTTTTACGGGTGTTGCATCCAGGCTTACCACAGTAGTAAACCTGAAACCTTCGGGTTTCTCGTCTGTTTTTGCCCTGTTCCTCTGCCCACTGGCATTCAGGAAAATAAAGGCAACAAGAAGAATACTGATTATTTTCGATTTCATAGCAATTATGGTTTTTGAATTTAAATGCCAAATTAAAACTTTATTATGACAGTTACAGAAAAAAATGTTCAGAAACATCCTGCTACAGGTTCAGAATTTTTTCCATCCATCCAAGGACTTTTTCCTGTTCTTCCTTTTTGCACAGGTCCAGGCTCTGAACACAGAGGAATTTGATCCCGGCCTTATTCTCACACAGCCTGATCTTCTTCTCAATATAGCCGGCGCCGTGCTTAAATGGCTGGAGGTAAGCCACTTCCGCATCGGCAATCTGCCTGTTGCCTGCACGAAGCTGTAAATGATTTGACAGTGCGATGAAGGTGAACTGTTTATAATTACGAAACCGGTATTTAATATTATTTTCCAGAAGGGAGGTATTTTTTACAAAGAACTCTTCAACTGTTTTACGTTCCACGGGATGCGGTGTGTGGCTGTTGGTAAAATACCTTACCCTGTAAGCTGCCAGATAGGCAGAATTCCATTGACCCATGTGGAAAGAGGCCCTTGGCCGGTAGTCTTTGTTAGCCAGCAAATGCCTGTTGATGCCTGTTTTGAGCCTGGTCCATAAAATTCTGGTCAGGGGTAAAGGCACCCACTTTCCGCGTAATACCGGCCTGTTGTTTATGAACCAGTCTTCGGGCTTTATCTCCCTTATCAGGAAGGTATCGTCGTTGAAATAGACAAAATTCTCAGACAGACCCCTGATACGCCATATCATATTCCCTATTGATATGCTGTTGAATGTTGGTAAATATTCTTCAAAACCCTCAAAAATTTCTTTATGATCAACAATTCTGAATGAATCGAGCCTTTCAGGAAAATAGGTTTTGATGTCGTTGTACAGATCCGGGTCCTGTCCATCCGTAATAATAAAGATATTTCTTATAAAGGGTGCAAACTTCATGATGGAGAGAACACAGTACCTTATTTCATTTATGGATGCAAAACGTGTAGAATGGGCACCTGAGCTGAGGCTGCTGCTTTTCCCCCCGCTGATGTAGTGGCTCCTCTTTTCAGCCAGTCCGGGATCATTCCCGTCGACCCATGCTATTACTGCATCGACCGGATGTGGGGCTTCCTTATTATTTTTTGCTGTCATCTGTGGCGGTACTTAAAATCCTGTCCATAAAGTTAAATATTCTTTCCTGCAGTTCTTTATCGATCATATCCAGGCTTTGAACGCATACAGATTTGACGGATGGCTCATTTTCGCACCTTCTTATCTTCCTTTCCAGGCGTTTATTTGAATAATAAGGATGCAGATATACCATGTTGAGTGGTTCCAGGTTTTTGTTCCCATCCAGTATTTCCAGATGGTAAGCGAGGGCGGGCATAACAAACTGATACTCACTTCTGAAGCGGTAAGAAATGTTTTTTTTAAGCAGGTCTGTGTTACTGGTAAAGAAATCCTCCAGCCTTTTCCTGCTCAGGGGGTGAGGTATATGACAATAAAAATAATACCTGAACTTCATCCCGGGAAGTCTGGCCGCCTTCCACTGCCTGATGTAAAATGACAGCCGTGGCTGATAATCAGGATTCTTCAGTATGTTCCTGTTTATAACTGTTTTTATGTACTTGCCCAGCATCTTTTTATAAGGAGGAATCTTCCATTTCCCCCTCAGAACAGGTTTGTTGTCAATAAACCAGTCTTCAGGTGTTGTTTCCCTTATCAGGAATACATCATCGTTGAAATAGATAAAATTATCTGACAGTCCCTCTATTCTCCAGATCATTGATTCTATGGATGAGCTGTTGAAGCTTGGCAGGTATTGATCAAAGCCCCTGAATATTTCTTTGTGATCAATTATTCTTACTATGTTTGATTTTCCGGGGAAATGATGGTCAATTTCTTTATTAAGTCCGGGATCCTGGCCGTCTGTGACGATGAATATTTTCCTTACAAAGGGGGCAAAGGCCAGTATTGACAGGATACAATACCTGATTTCATTATTTGACGCAAAGCGTGTGGGGAGGGCTCCTGAATGCTTGACGGTTTTATTTTCCTTCCTGAGATAGCTCTTCCTCTTCTCAGCCAGGACAGGATCATTGCCATCTACCCATAAAACAACTGCGTCAAGTGGATGACCTGACTCTATTCTGACCTTGTCCGGCATTTTTTTATTTTAAAGGTATCGATTTTAATATTTTTTCGCAATTTTGATCTGAATATAATTTTAAGTCATTATGCGCGTCAACGGTCCGCCCGGAATTGCAGTAATATCAATGGTAAGGAATGACAGATTTTTTGCCGCCAGGTGGATAGAATACTATGGTAAGCACCTTGGACCCGGGAACCTTTTCCTGCTTATTGACGGCCATGATCAACCCCTTCCCGCGGGAAGCGAAAATATCAATGTGCTCCGATTACCGCATAAGGAACAGGGCAGGTCAGGGGGTGACCGTAACAGGGCGAGCTTAATTTCATACCTGGCAAGATGCTTATTCCACAGGTATGATATCGTCATTGCTCACGATATTGATGAAATACTTGTTATTGATCCTTCACTTAACAAGTCATTCAGGGAATATTTTAACAGGCGGCCCGGAAGGTCATCACTTTCAGCCCTGGGCCTGGATGTGGGACAGCACCCGGAGAAGGAGGAACCGATAGATTTCACCAGGCCCTTTCTTGAACAGAGGTCTTATGCCCACGTCTCAGCACGGTACACTAAGGCAGTGGTTGCTGCCAGGCCTCTTACCTGGGGCTCAGGCTTTCACAGGGTAAAGGGCAAAAACTTTTATATCGACCCCAATTTGTTTCTTTTCCATTTTGGGATGCTTGATTATAATATCTCGATGGAAAAATTAAATGATGATTCCCTTCTCAGGGCAGGATGGGAGGGACATCTTAACAGAAGATACGAACTTTTTGACCTGATCAGAAAGGCTGATGCCATTGAAGGTGACGACTTTTTTGAAAAGGCCAGGAGGCGACAGAGCCTTTTCAGGCCGTTTTATGCACTGAATAAGCCCGGGATGCTGAAAGAAAAGCCCATAATAAGAATTCCTGAGCGGTTCAGGTCAGTGGTGTAAAAGATAGTCCGGGGCTATCCGGGACTGACCGGTGTGGAATATATTAATGACGGGTGGTTATAAGGTGGGATAAAAGGCATCCTTAATATGTTCAAGCACATGGCCGCTGCCATCCATAACAAGGGTAATAATATCAAATCTCGCCTCTTTTTCAATACTCTTTCCCTGGATATAGCTTTGTGCCGCATTAATAATATTGCGTTGCTTGGCTACAGAAACCGCATCCCGGGGGTGGAGCCGGTAGTCTGCCGTCCTGGTTTTTACTTCTATGAATATTATAAATTCGTCATCTTCGGCAATAATGTCTATTTCCTTGCATCCCGTGACCCAGTTTTTTTCCAGAATGCTGTAGCCCTTATCAATGAGGTAGTTAATTGCTAAAATTTCACCGTTTTTACCCAGGGAATGAGATTTTGCCATGACAGCGGTTAATGGTTACGGTCATACTTCAATTATCTTGTTTTTAATTGCGTAAAGTATAAGGCTGGCAGTATTCTTGGATTGTGTTTTGCTGAGCAGGTTAGCCCTGTGCTTATCGACGGTTCTTTTGCTTATAAAAAGTGTGTCGGCTATTTCATGGTTCGATAATCCCTCACATATCTTAAGCAATATTTCCTTTTCACGTTTGGAAAGATTGGCATGCCTGGTTTCGGTTTCCCTGGACCTGATTTTATGAATGACATGCTGAAGCAATTCCTGGGAGAAATAATTTCCTCCCTGATCAACTGTAATGATGGCGTCTTTTACTTCATTAATATCTGAATCTTTTAAAAGAAATCCCTTTGCTCCGGCCTCAACCATCCTGTGATAATATTCTTCTTCACCGTACATTGAAAGGGCAATAATTTTTATATCGCGATTAATCTCCAGGGACCTGCGGCTTGCCTCAATACCATCCATAACGGGCATGTCGATATCCATCAGGACAATGTGGCACTCGGTATTTTCAATTATTTTGAGAACCTCCTCACCATTGCAGGCTTCCCCTGCAATCTCAAATTCATCAAAGGCATCAAGCAAAATCCTCAGCCCGTTTCTGAATAATTGATGATCATCTGCCAGTAAAATTTTTATCTTATTCATAATTTATTTAATCTTCCCTGGTGTACTTAATCTTCCCTGATGTTGATTTTTATCAAAGCATGCATGCCCTCTCCCTTCCTGCTTTCAGGGACAAATATCCCGTTCACTGATTTCACACGGGTCTTGATATTGGAAAGGCCCATTCCCATGTTTTCTTCACTGTCAAGAATTGTAGTGTCGAAACCTCTGCCGTCATCCTTATATTGCAAAATAATGAAATTTCCATGAATATTCAGGTCAATAATTATTTTTGATGCACCAGAATGTTTAAGTGTGTTATTTATCAGTTCGCATACCGACCTGTACATAACTGCCTCAATATCACCATCCAGTCGTTTTTCACCAACATTACTGTTAAAGGCAAAGTTCACATCGCCGGCTTTATTTATCCTTTTTATAAAGGAACTTATTGCACTTACGAGGCCGAAATCTGTGAGCACATGCGGACTAAGGGTGTTTGAGATATCCTTAATGGTTGTTATGGCCTCATTAACGATGTGGCTTGCATTATTGATAATATCTTTATCGGCCGGGTCGCTTGCCCTGGCCGCCAGAGCGGTAATTGACATTTTGACTGTTGAAAGGAGGGGGCCAAGGTCATCATGAAGGTCCTTGGCAAAGCGTTTTCTTTCGTTTTCCTCCGTATTTATTATGGCATGAAGTACTTTTCTCTCTGATCTTATCCTGTCAATCTCGGCTCTTTTAAGGGAAAGGAATAATTCCCTTATCAGAATCACTCCTCCGAATATCAATATTGAAATGAAGGCTCCTATCCATTCATCAAGCATTGCCACATGCATTGTATCTTCGCCGTGCATCAGTTCTATGAGGTGGATTATTTTCCTTACCGCCATGAAGGTAAAGGCGAGTGAAAGCAGAATCCATGAAAGCCGGTACTTTGTCAGCTTCATAAAGCGCAGGGCTATAGATGCCGCAACAATCTGCAACCCTATGGAAATTACGAGGGCCAGTAAACGTATCATAAGCTTACCTTGTTGTTTAACATTACAAAATTAAGAGAATATTCCGGTCTTGGCTGTAAAAAGGATAATCATGGAGCCAGCGCGGAAAATCAGCCGGGTTATTAACAAAATAATGTTAATAAGCTGTTCATAAAGCCCCCTGTTATTGTATATAAAATCTAAGCGAAATTTAAAAGGTATGGAAATGCAAAGCTTTATATTAGAGCCCCGATTTAAACAGACCTGTTAGTTAAGAAAAGTTATGAGCTATAAAAAGCTGTCAATAATCTCAATAGAAATAATTTCTAATTTAAATTCTAACATACATGAAAAAGCGAATTCTGTTAATGTCGCTGCTTGCGATATTTGTTTGCGTTACTAATGTTTACGGTCAGCAGACGACCGTTTTAAAAGGCAAGATTATTGATTCCCAGGGGGAGTCAATAGTTGGGGCTAATGTTTATCTTAACGGGACAACTATCGGTACTGTAGCTGACCTTGAGGGTAAGTTTACCCTTAGAACATCTGCTGAAGGCAGTCATGTTCTGGTAATTTCTTTTATAGGTATGCTCCAGATTGAACGGCCTGTTCAGCTCACGGGTTCGGAAATTGACCTGGGGACAATAGTAATGGAAAGTGATGCTGTAGGCCTGGCCGAAGTATCAGTCTTTGCAAATATTGCCATTGACAGGAAAACACCTGTTCCGGTGGCAAATATTAAACCGGCCTTTATAGAAGAAAGACTGGGGATGCAGGAATTTCCTGAAATTCTGAAATCAACTCCCGGGGTATATGCCACCAAGCAGGGTGGTGCCTTCGGTGATTCAAGGATTAATATCCGTGGTTTCAATGCCCGTAACTCTGCCGTAATGATAAACGGGGTGCCTGTGAATGATATGGAGAACGGATGGGTTTACTGGTCAAACTGGGCAGGCCTGTCAGAAGTAACCAGGACCATGCAGGTACAGAGAGGCCTGGGTGCTGCTAAAATTGCCCTGCCCTCACTTGGAGGCACAATTAATATACTTACCAAAACCACCGATGCTGAACAGGGTGGCAATGTGTATTATGCTGTTGGTAATGATGCTTATACCAAGATGGGTTTCACACTTTCTTCGGGACTTACTGACAATAACTGGGCAACTACCCTGTCAATAGCCAAATCAAGTGGTGAGGGCATGGTTGACGGAACACAGTTTGAATCATATTCATATTATTTGAATATATCCAAACTTGTAAATAACAAACACAGGCTTGCTTTTTCGGTCTTTGGTGCCCCTCAATGGCACGGACAGAGAAGTACAAGCATGTTAATAAGCACTTATAAGGATCCCGGGATAAACAGTATTTATTATAACTCTGACTGGGGATACAAGAACGGAGAGGTTTATCACGTGAGAAAAAACTATTACCATAAGCCAATGGGTATTCTCAACCATTTCTGGGACCTGAATGAGAACCTTAACATATCAACTGCCGCATACCTGTCAATAGGAACGGGAGGCGGAACAGGTCCCCTGGGTGTGGAAAAATTCTATGATCTCTCTTACCTCAGGGAGAACCAGCCTGACATAGACAGGATAGTCGATGAGAACATAGAAAATGGTGCCGGGGGTTCAGAAGCAATTATCAGGTCATCAAGAAATGACCATTTCTGGGCCGGCCTCCTGTCGAATGCAACTTATAACAGGGACTGGCTGACAGTAACCGGCGGTGTAGACCTGAGATATTACAAGGGTATCCACTTCCGCGAAGTTATTGACCTGCTGGGCGGAGACTATTTCCTTGACAACAGCGATATTAATAATCCAAACAATGCGGCTGCTGTAGGTGATAAGATTGATTACTACAATGACGGCCTCGTTGGCTGGCAGGGTGTGTTCGGACAGGGTGAAGCCGGGTTTGGAGACCTGACTGCCTTCGTCGCAGGTGCCCTGTCCAATAAGTCGTATACAAGAGTGGAATATTTCCTTGAGACTCATGACGGCTCGGGAGCCTATTCCGAAAAGTATAATTTCCTTGGCTATAGCTTCAAGGGAGGAGCTAACTATAACCTGACCGGCGCTCATAATGTGTTCCTGAATGCAGGCTACTTCCAGAACCAGCCTGATTTCAGAACAGTATTCTATAATTATACAAACGATGCCAACGATGATGCCCCCAATGAGAAAGTATTGTCATTTGAACTGGGTTACGGCTTCCGCAGCAGCTTTATTTCGGCCAATATTAATGCTTATTATACTACATGGAAAGATAAATCAAGGGTTATTGGTTACAGGGATAACGGAATTGACAAGTTTGCCAACCTTGAAGGCATTAACGCCATGCACAAAGGCATAGAGATAGATTTTACCTCCAGGCCGGTCAATAAACTTACCATCAGTGGTATGGCTTCATTGGGTGACTGGAGATGGATGAATGACATCATTGATGCGCGTTTCTATGACGACAGCCAGAACCTTATCGCAACACAGTCAGTCTATATTGCTGATGTGCATGTTGGCGACGCTGCCCAGATTACTTCTGCTCTGAATGTGTCTTATGAATTACTGGCAGGACTGAAGTTCGGAGTCGATTATAATTACTATGATAAGCTTTTTGCATATTTTGATCCGGAAGGACGCACCTCGGAACCTGCAAACGGGAAAAATCCCGATGCATGGGAGCTCCCTTCATACCAGCTCGTTGATGTATTTATGAGGTACAGGTTTGACCTGGGCCCATACCGGGCTACCCTGGTGGGTAATGTAAATAACCTTTTTAATACGGAATATATTTCAGATGCCCGTGACGGTGCATCACATTCCTGGTCAGATGCACTAGTATATTACGGATGGGGTCGTTCATGGATGATAAGCCTGAAGATAAATTTTTAACCCTTAAGCATGTATACAACAATATTTAAAATGGACAAAATGAAAAAAGCAATATATTTCCTGATGGCAATTTTCCTCCTCCTCGCATCATGCGACCCGATGGCTGAGATCTATGACGCACTGGAGGATGTGGATACAGGCTATGCAGCAGAATTTTCCTATGACCTGGTCTCTGATGATTATGCTGCCATAGCAGATATGACTTCAAACGGTGATGCGGCTGACTTTATCGAAGATAATGAGGCTTTCAGCGATGAATACCCAGCTTCATTATATCTGCCCGCGTATATCGAAGAACTCTATCCTGCCCTGGGCAAAAACTCGGTAGGTAAGATAGGATATAACTTCTTTAAAGGTTATCCCGCTTATCTCGATAATTATTACGGGCCCGAAAAATACTATGTTGGTGATGACGATTATAACTCAATGGGCGGAGACAACCAGACCTTCAAAACCTTTATCGGCGATGATGAACCGGAAGATTATATACCCGCCTTCCTCGAGGCAGAATATCCCGATGCAGCAGAGGACGACGTAGTACTGGCCTTATATAAATATGCCGCCGAAATAAATGATCCCTCTGTTGTTTATGCAATGCAGTCAGCCGACTTCCAGGTAATAGTCGATCATGTGGCAAATGACATTAATCATGATTATGTCAGCAGTTACGGCGATAGTGAATTCTATTACGGGGCAAACGCTCACTACAGCAACTTTGATGCAAGGATATCTACAAGATTAAGTTATAATGTGGAAGGCTTTGAAGGCCTTACTGAAGAAGAAGCAGAAGCACTTATAGCCGAACGCATACAACTTGCCTTGGTTTACTGGCTCGAGCAGACCTACCCGAATGCCGTACCGGAAATTGAGGGGCAAAAAGTATATTATAATATACAGTATGATACATACGACGAAGCAGGACATACATACTATGTTGTCTATGAATGTACAGCTTCCGGATCACCGGCGACTTTTGAACTGGTTGCCGGCCCTTCAGAAGATTTCCTCGTTTATTCAAGTACCGTAAAGGAAGACAGGGGCATGTATTTCCGGTTCGACGGAAGCGAATGGGAAGCAATGGATGGAGTATACTATCTCAGCTCTGCAGATTATGACAATATGGGAACACCGGGCAAGTATAACAATTTCTCAAGCTCCGACAGACCGGAAAACTATATACCCCAGCTTCTCGACGAAATGTATCCCTATGCCCAGCAGGGCGATAAAATGGCCGTGTCGTACAGGTACTATTCAAGCGGCTCAACTACCGTAAGGGCAATGGAATTCATCTTTGATAACGGGTGGGCAGCTTATGAGCCTTATACAGCCCGGCAGGATCAGTTTATTCATAACGGCACTGAATGGGTGTTTGATCCGACTGTTATGTTTACCATGGGTAGCAGCGACTATCTGATAATTGTAAACTATGTCAAGAACAATATAGGCACGAGTTACATAGATTCTTACGGTACCGCTGAATTCTATACGGGTGCCAGCTCCTATTACGGTAATTTTGATATCAGGAGTGGTAACTTCGAAGATTCAGTATTTGACTCATGGGAAGATGCAGTTGCCTTTGCTATAGGCGAGGCACTGCTGCCGACGAAATACCCCGATGCCGTGACCCAGGTTAGCGGAATAGACGTTTTCTATATTGTAACCTTTGATACATACGGCGGAGTAGCCGGGAGATATTCAATGAAATTCCAGGTTACCAAGGCAGGTCCCGATCCTGAGTTTACACTCGTTGAAGGGCCTACGGCGAATTAATTAGAAGCTTGGAATAATATCAAAAAGGAAGGAAGTTTTTCCTTCCTTTTTGATATTAATATTTCCCGGATAACTACTCCCGGAACCCTGTATTTTATGCTCCGGTCAGAGACCGTCGCATCATATGCGGCACTTGTGTATATATCTAATTAACAGGTCGTTGTAAGCCGGAGTTGATAACTAGGCCTGATTGTTAATAATTATGACTTGCTTCTCCTGAGGTCCTTTCTTATTTTAGCAAAACCTGAGATGGTTACCAATTATAATTCGAACTAGCTAATTTTCAAGTTAAATCCAAAAAATTGATCTGTCAATGGGAGAACTTTTTGTCGATGAACCTGCGCTTACCTCAAAAAAGGAAATGAAAGAAATGGATAACGGACTGATACCGAAAGTCGATAAAACGAAAACCGGGAAAGACCATATTTCGCAAAAAGAAGCCGGGGGAAAAGAGGCTGAAGATAATGGCAGAACTAAAATATACAGCCATGAGGAGGTAATAGAGGCTTCCATCGGGTATTTTAATGGAGATGATCTTGCGGCAAGGGTATGGGCCAATAAATATGCGATGAAAGATTCTTACGGCCGCTTGTATGAAAAGACTCCCGATGATATGCACCGCAGGCTGGCAAAAGAAATTTATCGTATAGAAAAAAAATACCCGGAACCTGTTAGCGAAGAAAAAATTTATGAGGCACTGAAGGAGTTCAGGTATATCATTCCCCAGGGTGGCCCGATGACAGGAATAGGTAATAATTACCAGATAGCATCTCTCTCAAATTGTTTTGTAATAGGGAATGACGGAGAATCTGATTCGTACGGCGGAATACTCAAGATAGACCAGGAGCAGGTCCAGCTGATGAAAAGAAGGGGAGGCGTGGGGCATGACCTCTCGCATATACGCCCGCAGGGCTCACCGGTGCTTAACAGTGCGCTTACTTCAACAGGAGTGGTGCCTTTTATGGAAAGATATTCAAACTCAACCAGGGAGGTGGCACAGGACGGCAGAAGAGGGGCACTCATGCTTTCAATATCGATCAAACATCCGGATTCAGAAAAATTTATTGATGCAAAACTTGAAACAGGGAAAGTAACAGGCGCCAATGTGTCGGTTAAAATAACCGATGAATTTATGGAAGCAGTTAAAAATGACCGCCCTTTCAAACAGCAATACCCGATTAATTCAGATAAGCCCAAATTCGTAAAGGAGATAAATGCGCGGGAACTCTGGAATAAAATAGTGCATAATGCCTGGCAGTCTGCCGAACCCGGTGTGCTCTTCTGGGATACCATAGAAAGGGAGAGTGTGCCCGATTGTTACGCTGACCTGGGATATAAAACCGTCTCCACAAATCCCTGTGGCGAAATTCCCCTGTGCCCCTACGACAGCTGCAGGTTGCTTGCTCTTAACCTTTACAGTTACGTGGACAATCCATTTACCCCGAAGGCAAAATTTAATTTTAACCTCTTTACCGAACATGT